>Ga0180217_1000106_pt1 | contig 181590 bp, 89 predicted proteins | sample eDN3rd37CBELigOP_FD_128521 | JGI IMG/M metagenome (GOLD analysis project Ga0180217, IMG submission 128521) | Enriched Organic Plus compost microbial communities from Emeryville, California, USA - eDNA 3rd pass 37_C BE-Lig OP (version 2) (version 2) ... | reverse complement strand
TCAAAAACGACGACAAACGATGGGTGTTGCGTCTTGGAATTTGAAGAACGAGATGGAACACTTTTGACACATAAATTTTTCCGACAATTCGTGTTGTGTTGTCGGGTGTTGGAGGACTTGAGCTATCCTCTCCAGCGAGGAGAAACGACCGTGTGTTCTCGGGTTTGAAAACACGAATTTTAAACCCCTCTCCACCCAAGGAGAGCGCGGGCGGTTTCCTCGGGTGGATGGGTTCTCCTTCGGTCGGTGGGGGTGTGGTGGGGGTGTGGCAGAGGCGGCATACATTAACTCTCTCGTTTCGATTCATCAGAGCTCGTGTTGGGGATTGGAACAAAGGCTGAATTTCGCGTATGAAGGAGTGCTATCCCAGTTATAACCCTTGTAGGCAATGAGTCTCGATGCGTGCTACTCATTTTCATGGCCGCGCGCTCAGAATAATTCTGCATGGTTGCAAAAATCCTTCTTACTTTGCTGCGAAACTCCGAGGGGACGTTGGGCCACGCGCCGTATGGTAGGAGATGCAGGGTGGACGCACGTATGATAGACTTGGATCTCATTGCGTTGTGTTTTCTTTCTATGCTATCTTCTCTCGACCCCTTGTAGAGCCACACACGCGGATGTCCACCGAGCGCCCCACTCAAGAAGCGCAACGGCCGGCTCCTCGTGCACAGCACCACATGCGCCGTGGTAGCCAGCAGGGCCAGCAGGGCGAGCAGGGCCAACAGCGGGGCCACCAGCAGGGCCAACGGCACCAGCGCCGCACCTCTCAGCAATACCAGCAGCAGCTGCAGAATCAGTACGAGCAGTGCCGACACCAGCTTGAGCACCAATATCGTAGACCGTCACAGCCTCAAGTGCATGGTCAGGTGCAAGAGCAAGCCCAGGGCCAGAATCAGACACAGAGGCGCGACCAGGCGCAACACGGACGTCGCAGTAGTCAGTCGCACGGTCAGGGTCAAGCCCAGGGCCAAGGCCAGGGTCGAGGCCAGGGCCAAGACCAGGGCCAAGGCCGGGGTCAACACCACCGCCGTCGAAGCAGCCAGTCAGGCGGGCAAGGCCAGCATCAACAAAGCCAGCATCAACAAAGCCAGCATCAACAAAGCCAGCATCAACAAAGCCAGCATCAGCATCAGCAGCGTCAATACGATGGCCGACGCAGCAGCCAGGCTCAGACACAACACCAAGCCCAGAGCTCACAGCAACAACAGCACCAGGGCAACAACCGACGAGGAAGCCAAGCGCATGATGGCCAGCAGAGTCATCGACGACGTGTTTCCTTCCCGTCTTTGGTTGACGTTGCCAAGCAGCAGCAACAGCAGCAGCAACAGCAGCAGCAACGGCAGGCAGCAGCCGCGCAGGCCAAACAGCGAAAGCAGCATCAACAAATGGAGGGTGCTGATGAACAAGCGCTTCATAAGGCCTTTGTTGCGGCCGCGGCTGCTGGGGCTAGCCGAGACAAAACGGATGCAACTGGTGCAAAAAAGCTACGCTCGCCACTGATGCATTCCCACTGTCCCGATGTTGCCCGAGCTATCTTCGTCATTCCTCGTTTTCCCGCGGCAGCAGCACCCGAAATCACTCGAGAGTTCTCTCTTGCGACCCTTGCGCGACGCATCCAGCTCGGCGTCCAGCGTATCATGAACGCTGAAATCCATCCTAAGGACACCTATTACTTAGGCTATCTAGTCTCCCAATTCAACTACATCTCCCTGCTGAATTACTATGCTGACTACTTGGCCCCCATCATCGAGCGAGTCAATATCGCAACTCTGACCAAAATGCACAAGCAATTTATTGCTGCACAGAAGGCAGACCCGCACACCGCACATCCACCACCACCTACTATTTCGCGTTTGTCTGAGGAGTTCACCACGACTCAAAACGCGATCCGCGATGCCTTGAATCAGGTCCAGCCACCTACCCTGCTCCCATTGCCCTACATTGGTGATAAGCCAATCACAGCCAACAACACAAAGCTTTTCGCAAGGTTGCTGAATACGGTTCACCAGCTCACACAGTGGTATGTGACAGATGAGGAGACCAAGTTGTTTTATGAACGTGATGTCCAGAGCTATTCAATTAAGACTTTTATCGCCTTTGAGCGCTCATTGCTGCTTGCTTCCTATCGCGGACTGGTTCCAACCTACATTCCTGGATGCCAATCGGCAAGTGCGCCAAACGCTACGAGCGGATTTGCAAATCAGCTCATCGCAGTTGCGCTCTCGCGCCCCAACCCTGGATCTCTGGGCGAGGAGAAGGACCTCCGTCTCCGTGCTGCGAATCTTCAGCTCGAGTCACTCGTTGGTGAAGCATTCTCCGCAAGCAATCGCCTTCCTGAAGAGGTTGCTCAGGACGAAGCGGCATTTTTGCGCCACCTCACGAGAGAGATTACGAGCTTCTCGCTTAAAAATTCGCCATCGGCTGAGGTTAAAGCTGCTCGCCAAGAGCTCGTTGAGCGTGTTCGCCGGGCCGCTTCAAGGGTTCAAGAGTATCGTAATTGTTCCGTGAGTGCATTTGGCTCAGCCTTCTGCAATTTTGATCTCAATTCATCCGACATTGACATTTGCATTTATTCCGCTGTGCCCAGCGAAGAAAATATCGCTCGACTTTCAGAAGGCGCCGCAAAGCGATCACTTTATCGCTTACGCGCAGTCTTGAGCAACCAGCTGCTCGAAAGTATCGTCATTCCGGCGAGAATTCCTGTTCTCCGGGCTAAATACCGAGCATCAAATGGTGTCATTCTGGCGACTGACATTGTCATAAGTTCGTATCTGCATCTGCGCAAATCCTTGATGCTGGACTACTATGGTAAGTATGACTCTCGTGTCGTACCCTTGGCTCGTGCAGTGAAGCACTGGGCGAAGATGCGTTCCATTTCGGATGCAAGCTTGGACTGGCTTCCAAGCTATGGGTACATCTTGCTCCTTCTGAATTACTTGCAGCAGCTGCAGATTCCTATCATTCCAGCGTTTGCACCCCGAAAGGACAAATCCAAGACCTTGTCTCTGATCGACCTTCATGCCTATCCTGAGTTGGCACCCAGACTGCTGCTAACGCGTTTCCGAGAGGAAGCGTTTATTGCCTACCCGTCGCTCGCAACAGCCCACTCTGCAGGGACCTCGCGCACGCATATGCGCCGTCAGAGCATGAGTGCGCGTTTTGACGAAGCAGGCGTCAATGAGTTGCAAGCTGATGTACTTTCTGCGCTTGCAGCTGCTGCAGCAGTCAAGGCTAGCTCGAAAGCTGCTAACAGCAAGGGCGTGACTTTTGTTGCTGAAATTGATGATGAAGCAGAGGAAGACGCAGATAGCGATCAGGGCCAGAGTGCTGAAGATGATGAGCAACAACAAGAGCGAGAACTCGCAGAGGCAGCAGAACTCAATGATCGTGTCGGTAGGCCGGCTAACCGTCAGATCAACGGCCAAATTGGCATTCAGATTCCACCAATGCGACATTCCGAGTGGCAGGAGCACTGCAAGGCCGAATTGAGTGACTCGCTTTACTACGGACCGGTTTATGGTGGTGCCAGCGCAACACTTGGCGTCCGACCTGCCAGCGGTCCGGTCCCACGCGACGACACGTTTGAGGGCGGTGTCCCGCCCCAAATTTTGGCCCAGCCTCATCGTGACTCGGAAAGTTCCGCTTCGGATTCTGAGAGCAAAAAGATTAATTGGGACTCTGCAGGCAAATTGCTTATGGGCTTTTTCGAGTTCTATGCCAAGGCGTTCCGTCCCGAATTTATGTGTGTATCTGTCCGCGCAGGCCACTTCCTGTGGGCCGATCAGGTAAGGCAGCATCAGCTTGATGGAGGATTCTTGTCTCGCTTTAACAATGTTCATCTTTGCATTGAGGACCCCCTTGATCCCTCTGACAACGTGGGACGCATGATAAAGCCAGGCCGGCTTGGTGCCATTATGCTTGAATTTACTCGAGCATTCCAAATGTTGAAGGATTGCAGACCATTCCTCCATGAGGTCTGCGAACCGTGGGCAGTCAGTATTCGTTCGCTGAATAAGTTCGTCAACCAGGGCCCAACCGCCTTTGCATCTTCGTTCCTTTCTGCAAGCAGGGCGACTAAGAACTATCGACGTGTAGTGGATTGCTTGCTTTCTCCCGAGCAGCTAGCAAAAGAGCGCCAGGAGGCAGCAGATGCACAGAGACGCCGGGCCAGTGTCGTTGAGAAGTTGGTCAAAGCTGGAGTTACTCCCGAGGCTGTCGTGACCAAGCCCGCCAAGAAGTCAAACGCCGCGCGCAAGAAAACACAGCGACAACGAGCGAAACTTGGTAAGAAGCAAAATCGCGAGGAGCTGGAGGCTGAGGCAAAGCTCCTGGGATGCACCGTAGAAGAGTTGCTCAAAACCGAGAAGGGATCGAAGCGCGACGCGAACGCCAAATCTCAACAGGCTTCGATGAAGCGTGTACGACTGGAAGCACAAAGCACGCCGGCAACAGCAGCGCCTGCAGTGCAAGCTGCTGCCGAGCCTGTGGCTCGTAGTATAGCGGAGGAACCACCCTCACAGCCAACATCCTCGACCCCAGATGTAGACAATTCTGCACAGGCCGAATCCAAGGTCATCGATGGCACGGCTGTAACACAATCTGAGCCTATTGCAGCAACACAGGCAGCTCTGGCGGCTTCTGTCACTGAGACCCTTGCCGAAGTAGGACTTGTCGATGAAGCAGCGCCACAGGATGAAACTCAAGCCGACGAAAGCCTTGAAGAGGACGAAGACGACGGTGATGCAGCTGAGGATGAAGATGGAGAGGAGGAGGATGATGAATTCCACTTCAGCTACAGCTCACGACTAAGATTTTCACCTTTCGACAATATTGACATTGTGTCCAGTATGAAAGCGAAGTTAACCGAGCCTGTCCAGGAATTGGAACATTCTACCGAGGTTGACGATGAAGCGGCACTGGATTCCTCACGCATTGCTCTTCAGCGAAGTGCAGGTATGGTCACACTTTATCAGAGCTTAGAGCTTGACGGTGAAGAGGAAGAATTTGACGCAGAAGATCTCATCAACGAAATCATCCTCGAGGGCGCCGATGACGACGACGACGATGAAGCGGGTGCAGACGATAAGGCTGACGCGGATGATGAACCAGAGGATCATATCTCTATTCGCCAGGATATCCGCCGCCAGAGCATCTTCCAGCGCCGCCTTTCCTTCCAACAGATGCTAGCCTCAGAGCCAGAAAGCAAATCTCAGTCGGATGCATTAAGCATGTTCGGTCTTGGTAGTTCTCCATCCATTTCGATCGGCAAAGTCGCACTAACAGATGGTGCTACCGGTGCGGATGATGACGATGATGATGATTCGCCCATGCACATCGGTTTTAATAGGAATGCCGAATAATGCGCAAGTGCACTGCCCATTCCCTGTCGTTGTTTCGAAGTTACTCCACCCCATTACAAGGTCGGTCTACAGAGCAGTATCTCCCAACTTTCACACTATGTACATTACGATCCAAGTTCCACGGCGTTCAGTGATGTGAAATACATCTGCCGAGGGTGCTGCATTACGTGACACATTCGTACTTTTGCCATGTTACAGACAGTTAGTCAGAATACACACAGTATTTTGCAGTTTATTGTTGATCCTTCGGAGCGTTTGCTGTTTCCGCAGTGCGAGCACTTGCATCGTCTCCAGGCAGCCTGAGATTTGCAAGGCGAGCTTTGACAACGTGAATACTGTCGCCCACCATTTCCTGCGAACCCAATCCGAGGTATCGGTCGCAACTTGTCTCATCCTTGTCGGACTTGGTACCTGCCTTTACTTGATCACCATCCGCGCATCGCCCTGGCGCGTCCGAACGCAGCTTCAGCGTTGTGCCAACAACCTTGGGCGTTTCAAGAACTCGACATGCCCCATCCTCTCCTGTCTCAACGAGCTGCATGATTTCGATTTTGTTTCCATACGCTAGTGGTGTAATCTTGATAACGCAGTTTGGTGGAATATCGATCCAGGGGATGTCTTGGACTCTGAACTCTACGAAGTATCCAAGCAGACAACGAAGAACAGCGCGTTGTGCAATCACAATCACAGGTGCATCTTGGCGCTCAAGTTCAAAGATGACTCGCTCGGCACGATCGATGACATCTTTGTAGCTTTCGCCTTGCGCAAACTTGAAGTTTAGCTTATCCTTTCGTCGTGCAACCGACGCCGCAGGATCCAAGTGACGCAGCATGTCAGATGTCACTCCATCGTAAATACCTCGGTTAATGTCAGAGAACGCGCGCCAGTTCACTAGCCGTACGCTTGGAACACCGAACTCCCTGACGAAATCGGGAAGAATCGCCTGATATCGCGCAAGCACACGATCACCTCGCTCGCATTGATCAGCCAGAGATTGCAACTCAGGGTCATCTGCGGATTTCGTGCTTCGGTAATGCGTAAGCTTAGCTCGAGCATTGGCCAGTTTACGTTCAAGCCGTCGTAGCTTGTGATAGATAACGTTGGTGTCTGTGATGGAGTCCGCAACGATTTGAGCTGTGGATTTGGTCAAGGACGAGGTCCCGGACCAGACGTGCAGGACACCAGCTTGAAGGTCACCTGTTGAGGTGTGGATACCATCCGCTTCATTTTCTGATTTGATTTGTTTCTGCTCCTCGAGAAGATCCTGAAACACAAACCGTGCGACAGCTTTTGCAAACATAATGCCATGCTCATCGAGTCTTGGCTCGAACTTGAGGCGAATACCAACATCCACTGATTCGTTGTCCTCCTGAGAAAATGTCTTCGCTGCCTGGGTGCGTAGAGTAGCCATCATCGTTGTACCATATGCTGATGCTTGCGCGAACACTGATGTAGAGGCAAGGGACGCATGTGAACCGGGTAGTGATGAAGACGACACAGTCGGGGAAGTTGTTGCTGAGGAACCGGGCGATGGATTCAGTGTAGAGAGCGAAGATTCCGCTGGTATAGCGGGTAGTCGGGATTGTGACGGCGCTGATGCCGACGTTGTAGTCTGAGTCTGGCAGCTCTCTGCAACAAGTGCTTCAAGGTCTTGGGAGTCGAAGGCGGAGAGGCCTGCCAGTCTGCGGAGTTCACTGATTACGGCCTCTCTTGAGGATTGCTGTACTGCGGAGTGATAGTAGCGAGCGACGGGATGCAGCTCATTCGAAATGGGCATTGTAAAGTATATCGGTGCTCGACTGATCTGGAGGTTCATGAGGAAGAACACCAAACGCGTCGGCAGGTAACCACGAATGCCCATGGTCTCAATCTTTCGTCCCGCATCATAGATCTTGATGTAAGAATCACTGCTGCATTCCTCATCGGTCACCGTTACATACTGCCTCCTATAGTTCTCGATACGTTTTGTGAAGTCTTCCCAGACATAGGCATCTGACTTGCCCTGGTAGTCGGGTGAGAACCGCTTTGTATCGCGGATAGTTTTGGCAATGATCCTATCGTCTTCACAAATCGACTCAACCCAGATCAATTCGTAGCTAAGTCCACTCTCTTTCAAACGCTGTCTGACCATGTTTCTTCGTTCCACGCTAGAATTTGTCGCGTCATAGATTGCAGCCTGGCCTCCACCATTCCTGAAATAATCAATCACATCGTCGACCGCGTGCTCAGCCATGATCCTTCGGGCATCAGCACCCTTCTCATTCATTGGGTCAAAGAACTCTGCTGGGGTGTTTGCACCCACGACTTCTCGGCGATACTGACCCAGATTGAAAATCCTTGAGGTATATCCGAGCCACTGGAGGTAGCGCGCGATTTTCTTGGCAATATACGACTTGCCACGCGCAGGCAAACCGATCATACCCACAACGAGGTACTGCGTATTGTCTTTGATGTGGAGCAAGGGTCGATTCAAGAAGGACTCAAATGATTGATTGGTGACTTTAAGCGCTGGCCGGATGGTAGTGGACACGGCAGATGCGGATGAATTTGACACACTAGCGCTACTGCTTCTCGTTGCGGGTACGTTCACGGTACTCCCCACAGGAGTGGTGGCCATGGTGGACGAGGCCATCGTCGTGAGCGCAGACTGGCTTGCTGCGTTCTGGGCAGGATCGCTTTCTGGCTGGTTCGAGTTTGTTCCCACGTTTTCGTGGGTACCACGGAACGCAGACGAGCCGCTACCATTCTCTTTAGATTCCGACGAGGCAGGCTCCTTCGGTACGTCTGCGTTCCGAAGCGAGTTCTCTACAGGTCGACTCATCTCGTGTGGAGGTATCTATTTCGTGGGATTTTGTTGGATATTGCCTGTTCTAAGGGATATAAACCCGTGTAATGGTGAGGTACACGCGCTATCCTTCAGGTAGCACGGTCGTCAGAGCGGTGGTAACGACGGCAATCGCGTTTAGAGCACCGCTTTAGTCTGGATTTTTACGGACTTCCAGCTTTTTTTTTTTTGGGTTCAGTGCCCGAAACTTAGTCAGCATGGTGCTTAGCAAGCATGGCGAGCGCTGGTTGACTCGGTTGGAGGCAAGCCACGTAGCGGATGGGCTTGAGGAAGTATGGGCCTGACGCAGCAAACTGGTGAAATTAGGGCGTGATTTTAGTGTAAACATCAGTCAAACGGGCTATATACAAATGCTTTATTCTGGTACAGGAACGAACTTATGTACACATTCAGGAATCGAGAAGGGACTATATACATGTAGAAGTGAAATTTGCGTTGGATACATGGGTTACACACTTCTTCAAAGATACCGAGAATAAACCCATGGATGTCAACTCCGGGCAAACAACTCCGCCAGAGACCAGCGAACCGAAGATATAACGACGGACGGAAGGGTGCTGATCTCGATCTGGAAAGGACGAGAAGCCACTTCATCATTTGAGCTTGACATTGAAGCTGATACATCAAGTGTTGATTTCTTAGACAGGGCACTCGGCTCGTTTGCACCAACCTGCTGGAAGGAAAACAACGCGTGTAGGAGGCTTGATTCACTCGCATCCAAGCCAGAGAATGAGTAGACCCCTTCCTTTGCAGTTTCGTCCGTGGTTTCGTTCCGACCGCTCAGCAGATCATCGTGATCTGCCTCATCCTTTGCTGCATCAAGCTTGCTCGTGGAATGAATCAAGGGAGAAATCACGAGGCCAGTTGAAGCTGGTGGGCCCTTGTGCGTGAGACAAACATCGCTACAGAGCTCTTCTAGCGCTTGTACGAGTGGGTTGAGATCTGGCCAGGTCGATACTCCCAAGCTACCTTGAGTATCAGTCTGAGAAACAGTATTGGAACAAGAGATGCTGGTCGGGTCAGGCCTATCTTGCAGTATTGGGCTGAGGCGTTGCAAACGAGAGGATTTGTCCTGTGGCAAGAAGTGGAGGGCAATGCTAGAGGGACTGCCAAACCTAGGGGTGATGGAGAGCTGGGAGTCGTCTGAATGGCCATCAGCACCAGGGGTAGTTGGGAGGAAAAGTGCCGCCGAGGGAATTGTTCCAGCCATGCTAGTAGAGGGGCCAACACACCTCGTTTTCCACACCAGACGATGCAGAGATAGCAGGGCTTCCATCACACCAATGCAAGCACTAGTGGGCAAAGATGTGTGCTGGACGTCTTCAAGCTTCGTTTGGACCAGAAGTAGGCTCGTCAGCAAGACGTATGAGAGAGCAGCATCCTCGAGCAATGCTGTGGCGAGTAAGTACTTTGGTTCCTCTGGATTCGAAACCCCTTGATTAGGGCCGAACTCGCATCGAAGCAGGACCTTGAGCCTTTTACGGAAGCAAACATCATCCGAGGACATGAGGACACTTTCACAATGTGGACACTTCCGAACACCATCTACGGAGATGGAATGTAGCACCTCATCGCTCAAAGATGCTTCTAGTTTTTGAAGCAGTGCCAATGGATGCGCTTCGCGCTCCTCGGATCTGAACTCCCGTAATACAGTGCGAAGACGATCTTCGTCGTTGTCATGGTGGCGATCAAGGATTGTGGCTTCGAAGTGTGGCGCGATTGTGATCGAGTTGGCCGCGTGTTCGAGTGTCGAGGTTACACCTAATTCCCTAGAAAGGGTCTCGACATACGGATCACGAATTGTGCTGAGAGAAGCGGGGCTGCGAGAGATATTCTCTGGGTCAGGCGCCGTGGCGAGAATATCCTGGCCGCATTTTGAACATTCCAGAGTTAGGATACGTTCGGGCTGCTCACACACTGGTGCTAGACATAGAATATGGATGGGGGCATGCAAAGCAGAACTTGAGTTCTGCTCCTTCGACGACTTTGGAAGACTAATCACCCACGGCCAATCAAGATTGACCTCTGCTTGCGTATGCCTATACAGTTCCAGCCATCTTGAGGGATTTTTCCGTCTCAAGATTCTTTCTAGGTACAACAGCGAATGCGGAATGCGAGAGAGGTGCGGAGTTTGCTCGCTCGGAGTTTCTGCCAGAGCATTTTCCGAGGACAGCGAAGATGTGAGTTCAGCTTGTCGTATCCTTCTTGAACTAGCACGACGAGTTGTAGCACCTTCGTTCGAATCCAGCGCCGCTAAAGCATGAGTGCTTGCCAAAGGCGAAGTCTGGACAAAATTTATAACATGCTTGTGGGACGAAGTAGCCGTTCCAATGGCCTTGATGCCAATCACAAACGGAAGTAACCCTAGATTCTCTTGAGATTGCGAGGTCTGCTGGTCCATCTGAGGGAAGCGGTTGATGGCACCAACTCGGGTTCCACGATGCACAGGGCATACAATTTCTGAAACGTCGTCCATCTCGAGAGTTGTAAGACCATCCCTGTGACACACAAATACATCTCTGAGATCAAGGTTGGTGAGAGTATGAGGCTCCGAGTTTGTCTTAAGCGCCTTCGCTGCCAAGTCCTGCACGGAAAGAATTGATATCGATTCTGGATGAACGTGTGAGGCGTAATTCTCTATCAGATACGGGTTCCCAAACAGCATTGCCGAAAGTGTCCTGTCTAGATTGGGGTCTTTGACCAGAACGTGGAGGAGCCGATTCGATCCAACCGTCTGTAGGAACAGCGTTGGCCTTACTTTCTGCTGAACTCTCCCATAAGAAGGGATAGATGAGAATGCGAAGGCCCGAACTTTCCCAATGATGAAGACACGCAAGGATACATTCGAGTGAGACATCTTGCCTGCATCCGGAGTAAACGTGATGTAGGGAAAGTACGCACGAGCGAGGAGTTGGGGAAAATGAGAGAACTTGGCTGCGTTGAAATCGCGCTTGCACTCAAAAGACAACTTATGAGGTGATGTGATTCGCACGACGCGAGCGGCGTATGGAAAATCGTGGGGGTCTGCGATCTCCGGGAACAAACGAGTAAAGTCCGGGAGCTGGAGCGCGCCCTTATACACTGTAAGGGCGAGACCTAAATGCACCAACCTTGAAACCAACTCGTGAGGCAGTGACAAGCTTGACATCTGATCAGCTTCTGCGGCATCGTACGGAGATGGCAAGCATGTTATGTGCTCCGCTGAACTACCGCAAGTTGTTTCTTCTTGTGCCACTGCGGGTGATGCTGTTCTAGACGTCCGCCCAGTTGCTATCTTACGCGAGAGACGGAACATAGAGAGCGGACTCCTTCCATCTAGCCCGTGTAAACGGATTGAAACCCAACTGCCTTCACCAAACGACACAATTTCCCGAAGTCCGCTCACTGCATCAGTATCCTCGTGAGATTCGTTGCCACTCATTAGCGAGTATGGAAGCACAATAGCGACAATCGCCGAGGACGGAGCATCGGGTCTTGAAAGGTGCAAGCGTCGTTGTGTTGCACGGTCCATAACCAGAGAGGGATGCTTCATTGAAGCTGCGGCCAAGGATAGCCACGTAGAACTCCATTCGTTGGACGAGATCCTTGGGAGATCATGAGATGTGCCCGGAGACACAGCTTGTGACGCCGTAATATCAGGCGGCTGGAACAAGTACAGTTTAGTCTCTCCTGGTCTAAGAACGACCTTTAGAAGAAGACCAGTTAGTGTCCAACTTGCAAGGCATGCTCCATCGGGTCTCGGATTTAGACCCGGATCTCGGCATTCGACCAGAGTCGAGGGGGTAGCGACCAAACCAGAGGTGATCTCCGTGGTAGGAGTCGTCCGTAATGGAGTCGAACTCATCCTCTCCGTGTCACTAGCCTTTGATGATGGTAGCGAGAGTGGCTCCTCCAGAGCGACATCGTTCTGCAGTTGGGAAAGCAGTGCCCGTTCAAGTGACATTTCAACAACTTCATCAGCATGCGCCCTCAAATCAGAATGGGGTGGTAAGTTCTGCCGCAACCGAAGACGCTCAAAGTATTTCGACGCTTCTCGAATGGAGAACGCAGTTGCGGTGGCAATAATATCGTCGTTGGTCGTATCGGTCTGTAGACCGGATTTCCACATTGGGCGCACGGGTAGGTTGTTTGTAAAGTCGTGATGTGTATAGAGCACTGCTGTAAAGACTTGAAGTGGTGCAACGGCCCTGTCAGCCTCATCAGACTTCGAAGGTGCTATATCCAGAAATGGTGAGGGGAGTGTAAACCATGGCCAAAAGACTGAAAGAACATCTCCAGGATGAGGTGCTGGGTCGTGCTGGCGTGCGTAATGGCCTCCGCTCGTCAGGTGACTCCCAAGGGAGTTCGGAATCAGGAGCTGACACAATCTCGGCCGCGTTAAGGCGAGATTCTCGGACGGCACTACACCCGAAAGTGGGTGAGTCTGTACAGAACCATGACCAGAGACCATAGAGTGCTCCTGGTGTTGCGGGGATGCACTTGGACTTCGACGCTGCATGACATATTGCTGGACAGAAGCGAGACATAAGGTGAAAGCACCATTGTTGAGAGACGAAGCATCGTCGGTTAGTACGCGCAGAATTTGGAAACGCAGGGGCGCTTGAGTCTCCTCGTATCCAGATGAGTAGTCGTAGAAGCCTGAGTCATCAATGATTGATACAACAGAGCCAGACGCGAATCGTTGCGCAGTGCCTTGATGATCCAGAGAACCTTTCTGTTGGTTTGGCTGCGGCGATGTGGCGGCCAACTCTGGAAACAATACCGACTTAAACCCGAATACAATTCGCCTCAGCGCATGAGGTGCTAGAAGGCCCGTTGGAGACGCTGTTGTAAGCGAGAGAGGTTGGCTAGGGCTCTGAGGGTGATGCGATTGAGCATGCAGCAGAGCATATGCTCGAGACTGCGCGGCAACATAGGCTTCGAGGGCGGCGTGCAAACGGCGCGTCTCAATCGATGCGACTCTGACTAAGGCCGCTAACCGTTCGGCAGGAGGAGCTGACGCCGTGCGGATAAGCAACATAGCTGCATCACGTCGGTTGCGACTATCTTGTGCAGAGCCCAGGCCTTCATCTTTCGGGTAATGAATGCTCAGATTGCGATTCAAATTGACGAGAGCCAAGGCTTGGGCATGCGCCCTGGCACTCATTGTCGCTGGGAAGTATCCAACGGTGTCTGCAACATATCCAAACACATTGCCAATTCCGTTGTCTTTACGCGCCTTATCGTCCGAATGGCCACGGGATTTTGCCGAAGTGTGTTCGACATAGTCCAAACGATACCCAATGCGAAACCCTGACTGCTGAGGATGCCCGGTCTCAGGATCAGGACCGCTTGCATTCGACGTGACTGTAGTGGGTGAAGCCTCCTTAGCGTTTGGATCTGGCTCGAAAATTGGGAAGAGACCGGGGTACACCCACTGTCCACGAGATAGTAGCTGCGAGAGATCCTGATGTGCGAAAACCTCGTTGCGACTATCGATGATAGCAATGCGCTCGGCCTCTTCTAGCGCCTGCTGAAGCTGTCGACTACCTTGTGGAGTAGTAGTTCGACCAGTCCCGTCGCTCTGGGCCGCTCGGCGGAAGGGAGCGACTTGTTCTACCGCACCTTGAGCGCTGGTGGCAGGTTCGGCGAATTGCTGCAGGTCTGTGAGATCCAATGCACCTTTCAATTCGCTAACGGTGGCTGTGCGTCTCCAACGCGGCCGATCACCTTCCTTGGTTCGATCAGAGGGAGTGCTCGAACTTGAGCATGGAGGCGTTGCCTGATTCTCATGGGGTACCTGTGCATGCTCACACGCGGTGGCTTCGTTGACTGCACTGTCAAGCGCTTCATCAAAAACCAATCTCGTTGTTGCGGGGTCGTGTTGCTGCAGCGGGAACTCCTCTGATGCGTCTCCTAGCGAACTGGTGCGTCGACGCCGACGGGCAGTTGTCAAGCTCTGCTCACCCAGCACAGTAGGCGGTGCCGGAGTGGCATGTCCTTCTTCCTCAGTGAAGAGTGCAGCACGTGCTGATTTTGTCTGCGTTCTCTCTGGTAATGGAGTAGAGGTAGTTGTAGTCGCAGTCTGGCGACGTCTTCTCAACGCTGGGCCAGATACGTCCGCGAGTACCTCTCGAACAGCGCTCTGGGCATCCGTGATTTCAGTGGGGCGCGGAGATTGCTCGATGTCACCTTCGGCTAAGTCCACCGTGATGGCTGAGGGAGCCGCAACTGGGTCAGATTTACGACAAGCTTTCTTCTTTTGTGCTTTCTTAGGGGTGTTACTGGTCCCTTCTGAAGTGGTAGAATCCTTCGCGTCGGCTTCAGCTTCTTGACTGCGCTTAGAGTCGACGAGAGTCTTCACGCGTTTCGAGGTGAAACCTCGCTCGGTAGTGTCCTCATGGGTATCCGGATCATGGGTTGGGGGCTCTGTACCAGCGGTGGGACGATGAAATCGTTTCAGCCCAACTAGCTGAGCATGACTATCCACGGCCACATCAGATGCGTCAATTGATGAAATAAGGTCTGGAACTGTGCTACCCTGAGGGAAATGGGCTCGTCTGCGGCTCCTTAATGAACTTTCGGAAGTTATCGACGTGGGATTCCCCGTTGGAGCCTTCGGGGGAACCGCAGGCGGGGGTGTGAAGCGAGCTTCGATATGCTCAAGAGGTCCTGGAGGCTGCGGCGTGACAGGCGGATTGATACCTGGCTGCTTTGTGACTATCATGGGTGATTCCGGCCTCGACGTTCCGGAGATGAAGGGGATCGGCGAGTTTGAGCTAGCTAGTCCAAACATCGCGCCCGGTTCTGGAATAAGGTCATCGTCATAAGAGCCACCTACAGGATCTTGCTCGTGGATCTGTCGCATTTCGGCAGCACGGGCTGCTGCTGCCTGAGCTAATGGTGGCTGTTGAAAGAAATCTGCCGTGGCAGTGCGGGATGCTGATGTCGGGCTTCTATCTCCATCGTCCTGCTCAGCTTCATCCATTGAGCTGGGAGGATTCGGTGACAGTGAAAGGGAACTTCCGAATGTGAAGGCGTCTCGAATCGGAGCAGAATCACTTATCACTCCTGAGGTGGAGGTCGACAGAACGTGTTCAGATCCTATCTGAGATCTTATCTGGCCAGCTTCGTGGCCAGTTCTGGTGTGCAGGGCAGGAGAGCCCCCTGAGGTAGTGGTCGCGGATTCGCTCCCCAAACCTGGCGCGGCAGGCAGTCTGCGCCTCTTCGTAATCAGTTGCACTTGATTCGTAGCCGCCGAGCTCAAAGCTCCCAATTCGCGAGCCCGCTGTTTGGCTTCATCCGATGCATCCGCAGTAATGATGGTTCTACCTTGGAGTTTCTCTGCAAGTAACACGCGATTTGGAGATCCGCGTGTGGAGGCATCGCCGACTGGCATATCAATTGGCTGAGGTGGCGCCGCTTGAGGAGGAAGACTTATCCCCTGGCGAGCCGTATTCAATACCAGAATGGCACGATTTCCAGTTCGGGGTGGCCTATTGACACGCGTCGGAGAAGCTACAGCAGCTTCCTGAGCGGTAAGATCGGCTCGTAGTGGAAATACTACAGGAGACGACACGCTTGGGGACGAGGCCTGTGGCCCACGCACTAAAGGCCCACTGCGTGGTGGGGACTTTACGGTTTGATCTGTCCCAGACATCAGAAGGGCTAGGTTTACGCTGAAAGTCGAGGATATCCGCTGGATATTAGGTCTTCATACAGCGCAACCGATTTAATACCTCTATAACTGTGGCAAGACATATAGGACGCGCAATGACATGAGGCCAGGAGTCCACTTCAGCAACATGTACATCAAATTTACCCTGCGTCTGGTATTCTCCATCACGACTTGGGATGCAAAAAGGGTTTCCACATGAGATAAACTATACAAGTGGTATTATATGAGCACTCTCAATCTAATGATACACTTTTCTATCAAAGATTGTCGCGTAACGCTCATATCTCAAAGAAGTGGTTTTGTGAGTGTTCAAGTTTTCCCGGCACTTTAGCGCCTGGCTTGCGACGCGACTTTGTGGGCCGTGTCATGACATAGTAGACGTATTGCATGGAAAATTGGTTTTTTCAGCCCACTTTCACCTAATTTAGGTGTGGTATAGCTGGACCCACCTATCGCAAGTATGCGCAACATGACCCACGGCCCTCTGTGCCTCACCTCAGTAGTCGATGCACTTTGATTACCACTCCACTATTCTCCAGATAAACACATCACTGTTAGTCGCCCGCATCTACAGAGGGTTTATTGCGCCTCTATCTGGTGCTCTCTGTCAACTGAGCTGGCGTTTCTCCAACAGAGTCAGCGCTAACGTTCGACAATTGAACTATCTCCGTCCTTGGCACTTAGGTTTCATGGTTAATGCAATGCTCTGACATTTCAACGTCCCCTCAAGGTCGAATGCAGCTTAGGCTGACCTATTCGAGAACAAGACCAATGCTCTTGAGGTCATTGTTGAGCACCTCCCTTTGGAATCTATGGCACTTCACGACACGTACATTCGACCCAGTGGTGTTTTCCACCTCCCCATTGTCAGACTCTAGGTCATGCGCACTAACAGATATGTTCTCCGCATAACTCCGCTCATGCGCCACATTCTCCACCAGAAGTAAGTCAAAGCTTGGGCTGGCACCCCTTTCCTTCTGACCCTCTCGGATGACAAGCATTGCAACAGTGCACAGCAGCCCCAACTAAATATGGTGGATTTCACGGACAGGGTTATGCAGCAAGAGCTAACTGGACATTTCCCGTGACTTGTCTTTGACATGGTTGGAATTGCCGACAGCCAGCACCGTCCAAGGGCAGTGTGGTTGGGGCTCAGGTGTGGGGCCAAGCTCGGCGCGTGAGAACCACTGAGGTAATTTCGGTCTGAGCACAAATTCCTGAAATTGTGTCGAGTTACCACGCGTGTCACGCGTTCGGAACCAGTGGGGCATTTTTCGACAGTTTGAAATTCAAATCGCGTTACCGACCGTCACACGGCGAATTGGAAAATTCAGCTGAGTTGTTCAGACTGTCAAGAGTTGTGTATTGCGTGATGTGTGGATGTCACTGCACATCAAACTGCAAAATCTAGTTTAGTACTATATCTATACATCCAATATCGACTTTAATTTGAAACCTTACCACCGGTTATATCATTTTCAGGTCAGACTATACCACCACTCCGTGAGCAAAGTTTTTCCAACCTCCTCGCACACTCGTGTTCTCGTGGTGTGCTGTGGGTTAGTGCTGTGATAAGTTGTCCTATTTTATACATCATCTTGAATGAAACTAGGATCCATGAGTTGAGTGCGTGTTACATTTGTGTCTAGTACGATATTCGATGCAGAATCCATTTTTCCAACGACTCACGACGATGCTATTCAACACCCTTGGGCGAACTCACGAGCACATCTAGAAGACCTGTCTGCCACTGACCTAGATCGTATCCACGCGTGCTAGGAATAAGTTGTAGTCGTAGTGAGCGCCTCTTGGTCCCCTAGATTCGCTCCGACTTAGCATCACTCTCTCAGCGAACTGTGCCAGAACTTCGGCCTCAGACCCACCCTTCGTTTTTTCTGGCTCGCAGCATTTAAACTTGCTGTACTGAGTGCCTTTCAACATCTCACGCCATGAACGAAGTTGACACTGCAAAGATGGTGTCGATCCCCGTCCTCTTTGTGATTCTTGGTGGATCGACACTGCTCCCATGGTTGCTGAAGCGACTCGGAAAGCTTAAGCCCTTGCTTTCCTTCCTCATCTGCCTTTCTGCGGGTGCAATGATGGGCATTGCATTCCTCCACTTGCTGCCTGAAACTCGAGAGATTTGGGAAGGCTACTTCGATGATCAACATCACGAGGATGCCTACAACGGAGGTGATCCTGACGATCATGACCATTCCGACCATGTTCATTCGATCCAGCGCCACGTCTTGAAGGCACTGACAACGGTAGCACGGAGCGGTGCGCACCGCGTGTCCGAAAGCTCAGGTCCTTATAAGCACAATGTACTCGAAGAACATGGGGAACATGGCCATTCGCACCCTTACCCGTACACGGAGATGATCGCTTGTCTCGTTGTGATCGCCCTCGTTGCAGTCGAGTCGACGTTAGTTTGGTATTTGCAGCGCGAGGGCACAGAGGGTACCGCTCACGGACACAGTCACTGTGATGTCGATGTCGATGGTCACGACCATAGCATCGAGCTGGAGAACCTGGCCGCAACAACAAAAGATACCACCGACAACTCGCTTGCTGCACAGTCAGTTGTGGGAGTATGCCACTCCCCTAAGATTCACGGTCGTTCCGTGGCACCGGGCTCCTTGGACGAGTACGGATCCAATGACATCATGCTTGAAACCTTCCATGCGCATGCACATGAGTCAAAGAGTGGATCTGCTGGTGTCGTGGTTCACGTCAACGAGCACGAAGAGGCACCGGTAGCAGGTTCCGTGACTACCCCAGCCGTCAACTCATCAGCTCCCACAGGTGACGCAAAAATCACCACAGGTGTTGAACAGGTGACGAAGGAAGACCATCTCGTAGCCAAGACTGAACCGTATTCACACGAAGATGAAGACGATTCCCCGAGGAATCATGAGGAGCAAACGAAGCGCAAGATTGATGCTTACGTCACAGCATCAGCGATCATTATCCATTCGCTCTTCAACGGTCTTGCACTAGGTGCCGATTCGAGTGAACCTGGCCAATTCTGGGCGTTCTTTGGAGCTTCGATCGGCCATAAGCTTATGGACGGCCTTGCGGTTGGTATTCCCATCTACCGAGCTAAATTTTCCCTCGCGATCAATGCCGCTCTCGTTCTGGCGGTGGCTGCTTCAACACCTATCGGCGTTGTAATTGGCTATACCGTCGCGGAAGCAAACTCTTCTAACCTAGCTCGAGCAATTCTGATGTCCATCTCAGCTGGATCATTTATTTTCGTCGCCCTCTTTGAAATGTTCCCGGCTGCATTGCGCGCGAAGTCTTGGTTACCTTTGCGTTTCCTTGCCATCTGCGCGGGCTTCGCTGGTATGGCTGTTGTTGCAAAGTGGACTTAATATGACTATACTAATTAATTCGACGGCACTTACATTAGCGTCACTATGCTCAGCTCTAGCTCGTTTGCCTCCTTACTCATAAGAAGGCTGGTCGGAAGTGATTTCACTATGTATATAGTACTGGAACAACGTTTGGATTCAATTGTCTTCCTTCCTTACCTTTAGTAGCATTATGTTAGTTGATTGTTTCCTGTTGTACCAGTGAATTTCATCCTTCACGATCCAGACCCTTCGCGGTCCTGTGTATACGTAAACTTCTATTCTCCAATACAAAGACCCTTTATTACATGAGAAATCATAGAGGATCGACTATTCGGCCCCCCAGAACGACAATTCTGTCTTCTTGAAGTCGGACCAAGTCGTCTGGATCTTCCGCTGTGCTTGAGACTTGACCACCCTCTCGCGAGGCTGCGTTGGGCGCTGAGAGGTTGGAGCTGTCTTGGGTTCCGACACCGACCGAACCCACCTTTCCCATGAAAAACTCACGAAACGCGAGGCCATTATCTTTAACTGGCGGAGGTCGCGCCCGATGACCCATTCGCGCACGACTGCTTTGCATGGCCGTGGCGTCGTCCGTCCAGAAAAGATCTATACCTCGAATTGGACCCTGAGGCGCTAATTGACCTGCCGAGCTGCTAGAGGCGTCGTCAGCCTTCGATTGAGAACTCTGGGCGTTGGCATGTTCAGCATTGTTAGACTTTGTAACTTCTTCTTGGGGTTCAGACGGAGTGGTGTGGTCTTCATCAAGTCGCTCTTCACCTTCAGTGAGTTCTTCAGCATCAGTCGATATTCTGTCTACATCTTCACGGGCAATTCGCTTTTGAGAAACGTTTCCGCGTGCTAAATGCTTCAAAATTGCCGGCAGAGCCACAGCTCGATGCTGTGTAGTGGAGCCCTCCCCAGTCAGCGGTGTAAATGATGATGTTGTGATTGAAGTACCTGGTCCTAGCCGTAGTCCATGTAATGTCCGGTTACTTCCTAGTTGATGGCTTGACGTTTTTCCCTCGGCAAACGCTCGAACTACTGCAATTGGAGTCGTTGGCTCATCTTCAGTATGTGGCAATCGATACTTCTTCGAATTTGAGTGCAAGCTGAGGTTCGAAAGCGCGTTGATCATAGCCGAAGCTGGATCTTCACCACCGCCACCACCACCACCACCACCACCACCACCACCACTCGCTGGCACGTATCCATCCTGCGTTGAGGATCCACTAGACTGCGGGTGAATAGCGACCGGCACTGCTGCTTCACTATCTGTTGAACGTGCTACTCCTCCTCCCTGAGCAATGAGTCTAGGTCCAACCTTTATCGACTCGATGTTCTTCAGCAACGCATTGAGCGGTTGAGGTTTGGCGGATTCAGTGAAGTGGCTACCTTGAGGACCGGTGATTGTAACGTCCCTGAGAGATGCAGTATGATTTTCATGCTTCCCTGCTAATCTACTCGCCTCAACCTGCGCACTAAAGCGAGAAGTAGGTGTTTTGACAGCAGTCTGACCCAAAGTCGGAGATAGTAACTCTCGGAGTTGTAGTTCAGCAGTGAGAGCAACAGCATGACTACCTCGCCGCTTTCCATTTACGTAGCCACCATGGGCAGCGCCTTTACTTCCGGCAATCGGCGGCAGGCGGAACACAGCGTTACTATCTCCAGCTTCTCTTGCAGCCGAGCCGCTCTTGGCGTTCTCCATCGTTAGTTCGGTGATTGGAGTGGCTTCCTGGGATGTGGTGATCGAAGTTGGCTGAATGGTAATTAGTCCACCGGCGAGCTTGGGATTGCCGCTCGAATCACGTGCAATCGGAAGCCGACGAAGCTGATTCGAAACTAAAGAGGTGTACTCCATAACCCCGTGGGGGACAACAGCTGAGCCAAAAAGCAGATCTTGAGCTGGTACTAGTTGATTCTCCACTTGCACTTGCGCTGAAGGGGCCTGGCCATGATGTCGGTGAGCAGACGGGCCTTGTTGATCCTTGCCTGCTGATTGCGGCGGCTGAGGCACCCTGCTTAACTTTGTCTCATTCGGATGCTCGTACGGGACGGGTACAGTGTCGAATCCAGAGCCGCCTGGCTGTCTAGCTTGGAACTTGGCCACTCCGGGGTTCACGAGGGTCAGAAATCCAACCGCCCCTGGGTTTTGGCCTTTTGCATCCTGTAGCCTTCTTGCAAAGGTTTCCTGCAGTGGGAGTCCTAATTCAGCCCTTTTGGCAAGATTCAGCTGCTGTGAGGGGAGAAATCGTACTCGGCGAGCTTGGGAGAGCGCATCCAGCTTTTCCCCTCCTATTGGCCTTTGCGGATTAGCTCTGCGGGAGGTCAATAATCCGCCATCTCGATAGGTGACGGCTGCTGAATCGACTCCAGACTGTCCTGGATCAAGATAGAAGTACTCCTCGACTTCGCCTCTCGCATTTGTTAGCGTAATGGAGCGGATAGCAGGCTGATTGAGACCAGGAAGGTCATACAACGGGTCGCGATGGCGGGGCAACGGAGCCAGTGCAAGTCGATTCTCATCTTCCTCGGGTATGTCTCCTTCGAGGAAACTACCACCGAAGCCAGGCCCCACGAATCCTCTTGAGAGGATCTTTTCCGCTTGCTCACGTGTTTCTGGATCACCGCGCATGAGTGCCTCTGCTGAAATCCCTGAGTTCAGGGTGCTCGATGCCTGACTACTGAGCCCGTTGGTTCCAGAGGGGGCAACATAGCCCATCTGCATGAGGACATCATCCACAGGTAAGCCCGCTAATAAAGTGCGATACAATACCGTCGACTCTGTAGGTGGAGCAGCGAGAGCGAGCAAAACGGAAGCGTATGTAAACCGAGGATCCACAATCGTCGCTCCAATCACTCTAACCACGTCTCCCGGTGACAAGTTATACCGCTTCATATTCGCCTCCAGTTGAGCTCTATCCAACCCTGGGGTTTTCTCAATGAGCAAATGTAAGAATTCGGGTGCCAGATGCCCCGTAATGGGTGGACTTTGACCTTGTGCTCCTTTCGGTCGGAACTGGACATGACGAGCGCGCTTTCGTTTGAGTGGTTGATCACCCACAGAGCTGGACACACCCGCGGTTGATGCACGAGGACTTTCATCATATTGTGCGTCTGGCGACTCCGAAGCATCTTCGTGCTGGACCTCTTCTACCTCCTCTGTCGTGGCATCGTTCGATTGCCGAAGCTTTGCATCGATAGCCTCCAGCAGCCCCGGGGGAGGTGGTGGATTCAGGCTGAAATCAAAGCTCAGAAGCCGACGACCAACTGCGCAGTAGATGCGAGCGACGAATTCGCCTTGTATCAGAGGAAGCGCATCATCGATATATGTCGCTGATTCCGGCGGCTTAGGAAGCACAACAACCTTGGGACTCTGCATCCAGTTCGCTCCGAACGTTGGAGCCTCAGCTTTAGCCCGATGCACCGGTGTGGCATAGGGAAGTGCAGCCAGTTCGGGAGGCATATCCTTACGTGCTTGGAGTGCCAACGCCGTCACAGGGAATGGGAAGTTCAGTTGGAACACCTGCACACCTGTTTCGGCCTCCCAGACTTTCACAGTTGAGTCAGCTGCGGCCGTGATGACAAATCTCCCGTCTGCGGAAAACGCTACGTGATACACCGCTCCTTCGTGGCGCAAGGTATGCAACAACGTAGCCCTTGCGGGGTCACAATCAACTTCTTCTGCGTTGGCATCTAATGATGTTATGATGGGGTCAGTGGCATTAAGCTCGGCTAGTGCCGCGTCAAAGGTGATCACTCCATCGCGTAGCCGCTGCTTCTGGCCTGAGCTGGGCAAGCCGAGTGCAAACGGATCTGAGCCTCGGCGTCGCATACGCTGCAGGTGTTCCATCCTGTTAAGCAGAGTCTTTGTATCCGTCTTCCAAGAGAGGACACTCCATAGCTTTACGGTAGCATCGTTCGAGGCTGTTGCAAGCATTTTTGCGTCTTGTGTGATACTTACAGCATGCAGGGCACCCGTATGACTCCGTTGAGGATCGAGCCATCCGCCCATTCCAGCCTTCTTTTTGGATTGCAGCCACTGAAGATCCGATTTAATGGTGCTAAGTCGTATATGTGCAGGTAAATCCCATAGAGAAGCGCACCCATCTGCCATAGCCACGACGACGCGACCAGTACTTGGTACAGGTGCGATGCATCGAATCGCTGCCGACTCTGATATCGACGGGGTAAGCGAACTCCCTGATTTGAGTGATTCGACCAAAGATTTCCTACGTTTTTTCCTTGTTGCAGGGTTCCTGCCCGCTGCAGCACCACTGGACTCGTCTTGTTGAGTCGTACCGCCAGGACCATTCACGCTGGATTTCGAGTCCAGCCGAGTCCCTTCATACCAATCCCATTCGATAGCTGCTCCGTCTGCAGAAACCGTGATAAGAATTGATCGTGATGCACGTGCATACAAGACCCCTAATGACTTGTCTGTGCCCTGGATTGTTGTGTAATAGGCATCTACGTTACGGGCAATTGTCGACGGGCCCGTGAGTGGCAGCTGTTGAGCCATTACCTCTTCGTCAACCGCTTTCCTCTCCTGATCTTCTGAATCCACACTTCCCGTCACTCTCGATGCAAGAGCCGAGGCAAGTGAGCTGTCAGGACGCTCGACAAACCTTGCATCAAAAATGAGGTCCTTATGCCCCGTCAAAATTTTGTGTACAGCGGCAACTGGACTCGGGCTCCAGTTTCCATGCGCGAATTCCATCTCCAGGGACCAGACGACGACTCTCAAATCATCGCCACATGTAATCAGATATGATCCACAGGGCGTAAAACGCACAATACGTATATCCTTTCGATGCATGTTCCTTCCTGTACGGTTCACTTGACATTTGAGGCTGAAGTCTTTGGTTGACCAGACGAAGCATGATGTTCCGTGTGCGGTCGCAATGAGGTCATATCGTGGAGACAAGTCCATCGCCTGGATGGGGTATTCCACGGTAAGGCACGACCGTAGACGTCCCGTGAACATTGTGAATGCTCCTACAGGGACGGCTAGTGCCGCACGAAACCCTGTGTGACCAAGCCGATGTCAAGTGAGGATGAAAAGGACTTGGTTTGGGACACCTAACAGCAGTGATGACCGGATCAGACGGTTGGGCCCAGCTTAATAGGGATGATCTAGTGCAGCGATCGGGTTTCTAGCCTGCTGCTGAAGGCCTTGCACCGTCAATTTAACCAGTGTGAGATGTAATTCTGAGAAACGGCTTTATTTCCATCCACCCGCCTTTGTCCATCCGACTCTCCCGCAGAGATGCCCAATAGACATCGCGGTGACGTGCATGCTGGTGCACGCTCGGGAGAGAAGACATGAACGCATACATACACACGCTCATCGTGACAGACAAATGGTCAAAACAGCGCTTAACAGCCAAATAATTCAGGTGGACGTGAAAGAGCGGAGAGGCTCTGTATTCGTTCGTGGTTGAACATTAGTCTCAGCCAAACGCGAAAGGCCTGTAGCCGAGACGCAATCTATAGACGTGTAAACGTGCATAGATCTCAGAAACTAAATTTTGTGGATTCGCTTATTTAAGGTGCATCTTGCGGAACAGCTCGATCAACAGACCAGTGTTGCGCTTGGGGAAGACAATTGCAGTGATAGCCATGAGCTTGATGAGAATGTTAATGGAAGGACCAGAAGTATCCTTGAGGGGATCACCGACGGTGTCACCGATGACTGCAGCGCAGTGCTCAGGAGAGGTCTTGCTGCGCTTGAGAACACCGCGAATGTACTTCTTTGCATTATCCCAAGCACCACCAGAGTTGGAAGCGGAGATGGCGATCTGGATACCGGAGATAAGGTTACCGACCAAGACACCGAGGACGAAGTTGAAACCGAACAGGAGGTTTGCAACAATGGGAGTAGCCATGACGAGGAGACCAGGGGCGATCATCTGGCGGAGCGAGGCCTGAGTCGAGATGTTAACACAAGCTGCATAATCAGGCAAGGCACGACCCTCGCGAATCGCGCGACCACTCTCCGTTGATGCATCGAGCTGATTTTGAACTTCCTTGACCATGTCGAAAGCGGCACCACCGACCGCACGCATGGTGAGGGCCGAGAACCAGTAAGGAATCATGGCACCAAAGAGCAGACCGGTCATGGTCAAAGCACCGAGCATATTGACATATCCCGCGCCCTGAGAGGCAACAAGGGACCTGATAAGAGCAATGGACACGAAAGCAGCAGAGCCAATGGCGAAGCCCTTGCCGATAGCGGCGGTGGTGTTACCTGCAGCATCAAGGGCATCGGTGCGCTCACGGACACGAGGATGAAGGTGAGCCATCTCTGCAATACCACCAGCATTGTCAGCAATAGGACCATAGGCATCAATGGTAAGACCGGTGGCAATTGTCGAGAGGATACCAAGCGCAGCATTGGAGATACCGAGATTGTTGTCAAGGCCGTTGGCAATCATGACAGTAAGTGCAATAGCGGAAACAGGGATGATGGTGGACTTGTAACCCAAAGCGAGACCGTAGATAACGTTGGGTGCTGCGCCGGCTTCACAGGCCTCAGCACACTCCTGAACAGGCTTGTAGGCGAACGAGGTGAAGTACTCGGTCACATAGCCGATAGCAAGACCGCACCAAAGACCAGCGCAAGTGCATCCCCAAGTCTTAAACATCTTCGAAGTGGAGTCGATGCAGATGGCACCAACGATCAAGGCAGCAGGAGTCATGAGGATAGTCGAGAGGAGCAGCTGGAACTTAAGAGCAGGCTCAATATCCTTGGCCTTGCGAACGGGACGGAGATGCAACGATGCGAGGTGAGTGATGTAGGAAACGAGGACACCGACGCCAAAGAGTGCCATGGGGTAGTAGACTTCACCGAGGAGGTTGCCAGTGGCAAAAGGATCGATAGTGGAGAAGAAAGCAACAATATATGCGCATGAGGCTTCAGCAACTGAACCGAAGAGATCTGCACCCATACCAGCAATGTCACCGACATTGTCACCGACATTATCAGCAATGACAGCAGGGTTGCGAGGATCGTCTTCGTCCCAGCCTTCAACGACCTTACCCGACAAGTCAGCACCAACATCAGCTGCCTTGGTATAAATACCACCACCGACACGGCCGAAAAGAGCAACAGTAGAGCCACCAAGACCAAAAGCAGCGAAAGCGTGGGCCATATTCTCGAAGTCCCAAGGGTTGCGCAGCGCGTTCATGACGAAGTTGAGTGCAAGGAACATCGAAAGTGAGCAGACGCTGACGAGTGCGTAACCCATGACAACACCACCGGTCATAGCAGTCTCGAAAGCAGCACCGTAGCTCTTGGTAGCGGAGATTGCGGTGCGGGAGTTCGCGGCGACTGCGATTTGCATGCCGATCCAACCACACATGACAGATGTGATCGCGCCCCAAACGTAGCAAATAGCGGTGTAGATGGCCCACGACCAGGTTCGGCCCTTTGAAGGACTGTGGCTCAATGCATTAGAGAAGAAAAGGATGATCGCGAAAGCAATGCAGAAGATGCTGATCCACTTGTACTCGGTCTCAAGGAATGCGTTGGCACCATCGGAAATAGCCTGAGCAATAGTCTCGAACTTATTGCCCTCACCAACGCGAGTGTTTTCATCTGTAGCTTCCTTAACCTCCTTCAGCTCCTGAAGGTTGGACTGGGAGTGGACCACAGGTGCAGCATCACCGCTCTTGTTCAAGCTCAGTTGTTCGTATTCATCATCAGAGTTTACCATCTGGGGGGGTGCATAGTTGGTTGAAGGTTGCTCAGCCTCGGTCGCTGCAGAGCCACCGACGAGAGGGGTCTCTTCGTGGTCCTCTTCACCTGGGGCGAGGAGAATCACCTCCTCGTCCTTAGGGCGAGCAAGTGGGATCGACCAGATACGCTTCGCATGGACCATCGCAACGCCGATGCCGAAGAGCGAGAGCGACACTGGGACAAAGTACTGGAATTCTGCACTGGCCATTGTGAAACGTAGGTTTACCTCGGAAACCGGGCTCTAATCAAGGAAGTACACACAGAGGGTCTTACTTTGACGATCCTATCTACGCGCTAGTGCTAACAACACGTGCGCGGAGCGGAGTTCCTAAAGATAATTGTTGAATCCGAATCGGAGTGTGATTAAGATGAGTGCATTTCATGGAGTATATCAATACAAAAAATTATGAAAACGTTTGATAAAACGTATATAAACACAATTGCTATGCAGAGATCTCCATTGCACGAGCTACCGCGCCAGAAAACTACTCCAAATCCACGCTCAAGATTCGCACTCAGTCAGTTCCTAAACGGTCTTGGGTGGGCGGAATTTTTGTTTGCGCGCAAGCTGCGCACTCGTGCTCGCACTCGGGGTGCTCGAATAGCCAATCCAGCCAACCCAGCTCGGATTTGGAACCTGGTTCCAAATTTCAAATTTTTGAACGACCCTTGGAGGAAAGGTAGGAGTCGAAAGAGAGAGGATAAATCGCAAAATAAGCCACCACTGCACTCATCGCCCAGGCGTCTAACCCCGATCAATCCGTGTATTCTGAGCTCACCCACAATCCGCGCCTCACTTGGTCTCACTCCGTCTCTAGCGACGTGCGGAAACGGGCTACCATACCTTTTCCATCGAAAGGTAGCAAGCGTTGAAGCCTATATACCTACCCTTTGCTACGTCTGTAGAGTGAAGGCTACCTTTGGGGTGTGAGTTCCTGGGGTAAACCTGAGTTTACAACAGGTTTGCACCGCATTGGAAACCGACCTAGGTGAAAAGGAGCGCCCAGATAGGCCCACCAGGAGCCGAGCCACGCAAGCCTCCGGGCTGGGTTGCTTGACCAGTCGGACTGGTGTTGATTTGAATTGGTGAGTGTAGACTGTGAGGCTTAGACTGCAGTTCCTATCGTTGTCCACCTGGATTCCTACACTAGAACTGCAACGAGCACTCGCCATTGAGCTCTGGGGTACTGCTAGCTTCAAATCCCACACTTGTGCTTTCTCTCCGTGACGAAACCGCACGTAAGATCGGTGGCAATTGGACACACACCGAACTTGAAACAAGTCACGAAACAGGCCTAGAGCGTTGTTCTCAAGCTCCAAATCTGATAGGATTTCATACCCAACCCAATTATGGGGCGCAATAAGCACACAGGTGGCATTGGGACTCCCCTGCTGAATGTCCCCGGAGTACGTGCATGCCATTTACGGGTGATCCCAAGAAAAGATGGACACAAGACCGTACCTGCCAAGCCAAGCATCGTTCGAGTTTTGGTGCGTGCAACTCCAAAGGGAGTGCCTCCGCGACCATTTGTACGGCCCACCTCGTCGGTTCATGATGCGTCCGGTACAGCTCCTGCGACATCAAGTACAACAAGCGCTGGTAACGCGAGTACAAGCCCAGGCGCCGTTTCCATCGGAACAGGCGCAGCACAGTTAAACCTAACACTTGGAAGAGACAAGTCAACTGTTGCGCCATCTCCTTCCGATGCAGTCGCAGCGGCTGCAATTGCAACAGCGTCTGGATCGGGTGCCGGATCAGCAGACCACATGGGAATCAAAACGCATTCGTCGACGGCAGAGGCACTTGCGGTTGCCGCAGCGGCAGCCGCCAATGCAGCAAGCAATGCAGCTGGACTATCGGCCACGCCCACTTCATCGAACACAGGTAGTAGTACCGCAAGCAACGGGACTTCCGGACCCGAAGGAGTTGACAGCTTGTCCTTAGTTGGTACCGCCGCGGCAGCGGCCGCGGCAGCAGCAGCAGTTGCAGCAGCTGCTCATACGACCAACAACGACCACATGGGTTTGCTCGATCCCTCATCGGCTGCCGCAGTGGCAGCCGCTGCGGCCGCTGCTGCGGGCGTACCGACTCAACAACGCCAACGCTCCCAAGGTGAGCTTCAACCGAGCGGTGTTCAAACACAGACACAGGTTGATCCTACCGCACCGAATGAAATCATTCCGACCCTTAACCTCGATTACGAGCCTATCCTGGAACAGTTCTGCGTCCGTGGCGTGACCGCGGACCCGATTTCATCCTATTTTGTGTTCTGTGTGCTCACCAAGGTTTCCGATGCCCCTCCGCAGTCGTCCAGGAAAAATCGTAGACGATTGTGCAGTGAGGCGGAGATTCCCGTTTTTGCTGCATCTTTCCCCGATGCAAAGCGGTTCCCTGAGCCTTATCCCAAACTGCTCTTCACATCACCTCAGGACGTGGTCGAGCTGCGAGGAACCTTTGGTTCCGATCCCCAGGAGAAGCACGTCCGCGAAGCCCAAATCTATATCTGGATTTGTCCAGCGAGACAGTACACCTTGAAGGTTGAGTTCCCCGTGGACAGTAACTACAATTACGAAATTCTCGATGCGTGCATCTCGGAGAAGGAGATGGAAAAGGGCCAATTTAAGACCTCAACCCCAGATTTGACGCGTCGAATCGAAGCTGCTCATGTTACAGTTTTTGAACCCACTGTAGCTCGAAGGGGAGAATCGGGTGACAGGGCAGATACCGATGCCAAGGGAGAAACAAAGGATTCAAGAGGTATGTCTGATGTCGCGGCTGCGGCAGTGGCAGCTGCTGCTGCAGTAGGGGGACCAAACCCCGATGATGCTTCGATTCGATCTCCGGTCGGGCGAGGCTCAGGAGACGACGAACCCGAAGGCGACTCCGATGTCTTGCTTGGGGTAAAGCGAAAACGTAGGACGGCAGAGCACAATCCTCGCCTTGTGGTCCCATTCCTGGGTCAGATTCCAGATTGGTTCCTCGAAGAGTACGACGATCGTCACGAGATGCGACGTCTTTCCAAGTACTCCTCAATGGGCCAGCAGGATGAATCAGCCCGGGCTGGTTCAGTTCGACCAAGTGGTGCATCAGGTGTTCCTGCACCCACTGCACCAGGTTCGTCCACTATGGTTGTCCCACGTGATGGTGCCTCGTCAGCTGATGTCAAGCGTCGTCGATTAACCCCACCAGTGAATGTGGTTACAGTAGCGCCTAGCTCCACGCTTGTCTCGCTATCATCATTGCAGGCAACTATGGCCACTGCAGCGAACGCAGCGAACGCAGCTAATGCAGCAGCTAATGCAGCTAATGCAGCTAATGCGGCGAATGCAAACGCAGCATCTCGTGCTCGGGATACTCGCCGTGCACAGCCAGTACAACTGGGCATGGGTGGCGCCCCTGCACTTGGATCCTCGCCACTTGAGACTGATATGAGCATCCCAGGGGTCGCATCGCCCGTGGATGCAAAGTCGTCCCGTCAGGTTCCGCGCGCGGAAAGGCCAGTCGATAATAGGACAAAGTCAGATCTCCAGCCCACCGCTAAGGCTGATTCATCCACATCAGCTTCACCTGAAATGAAGCCTGCCGACGGCAAAGCAGCTCCCAAAGACACCGCGCCTAAGCAGGAGATCAAGTCAGAGGTGGGATCAAAGAGCCCGACAGTGGAAACCTCGTCTCTTGGCATTTCTGCATCAGCAGCTGCTACTGCCAACGCGCAAGCGGTTCAGCGAGTACTTGCAAAGCACATTAAGTCGCAGCCTGAAGATGGTAGGGCACAAGTGGGAATCATCGCAGACCCCACCGGCGCAGGTGTTGCCGAACGTGCCGCAGGAGATGAAAAGCTCACCTCCCGAGAATCGGAACTCCTCTCACAAGTTCCTCAGCCACGCCCTGAGGATCTACGAGATCAGGCCGAGATGAAGCCTCCACAAACCCTTCAAATCCTTGCCCAGCCCCAACCCAACGTTATGGAGGCTCAACAGCCAATCCAAGTGCCTCAATCCGCTTCTGCAGTGTCGCAGCTTGTGGCTAGTTCCGTTCCGAACGATCTTCAGCCACAATCCGCTTCGCAGTTGCTGCCCTCTGCCCAACAACAAGTTCAGATTCCACCACCCCAACCCCAGATGGTGGCTCCAGCGACAGCTCAGCAGCAGATTCCCCCACAATCGCAGTTATCTCCACAGGCCGTGGTCGCGCAGGTTGGTCCTCAAGTCCAGGCTTTGCAACCACAACTCGGAGCACCAGCAGCGGCGGGCTCTCCTGTTCTTAGTGCACACCCTGCACAGCCTCAGGTACCGGTCGCAGTCCAACAACCACAGCAAAGCACAAGTCCAACATCGGTCAATGTATCGGCTGCAGCAGCCGCTGCAGCAGCCGCTGCCGCTGCTGCCGCTGCTGCGGCGGCGGGACAACCACAACCGCAATCACAACCAGCTCAGACTCAACCTCCGAATGGACAACAGGGTTCGCCTGGCCAAGCCGGCATGCACCCACTCTTGTCGTATAATAAGGCCGGCGCCAATGCAATGCCCAGTGGAACCACAGCAGTCGCATCTCTCACAGTTCTGCCAACGGGCTTGGGAGCACAGAAACAACCTTTACAAACGGCACCTATTCCAGTTTTCAATCCTCCATCGGCCCACCAGTCCAGCCCCATCCCTCAGCAGTATCTGCAGGCACAGAGTCAGACGATGCCGGGCTTAAATATCATGCCTCCGCGAGGTCCCATGACCCACCCTGCACCACCTACGGGTCATGTTCCACAACCCATCCTTCCACCGCTCCCTATCGGCGCTGGGAACCTGGGCTTACAAACGATTGGTCCGACTGGCATTTCGATTGGACCAGGCATGACTTTTACCTATCCTCTTCCTGTGCAGTTTATTCCCATGCCGATGCAACTCAACCCAGCGACACCTGCTGTCGCTATCCCACCCATGCCGCCTCAGAAGGATGACAAGATTGAGTAACTATGTACATAGTCATATCACAGTTGTATTTCCAAACCTATAGGAATAAATACAGGTAATTATCCTCACTTTTGACTACACCGAGTTGTGCATCCAGGTTCTCTGAGCGAACAACAAATGAGCTATGTGCTGTCCGTGGCCTTTCGACGACAGGAAACGACTCCCCAGTAAACGAACTCAAAGAAAGTCTGTATGAAAAGTCTCGGATGATGCGAGGGATCCCCACTGCATTCTGGGAAACATACTCAGCATCCACTTAGTTGAACCGCAAAGCGTCGACCTAGTCTCAGTTGGTCGAATCACCGATTCATTGGATCAAGGTGAAAGGGGAAGTTGGAGAAGCAAATCTTAATGTAGGGAAGATAATCGGGTTAGAACGTTAATTTACAAGCGGGCAAGGACTAGTATAGTTGGTACAAATCTAAGCGATGGCTGCATCGTGCATCGCAACCTAAGGATCCACACCCCAACGATGGATGCGGGATAGTGAGCCAGCAAACGTTTACCAGCTCCTCACGGCCTTGTGAAAATGCAACAGGCTAATCTAATGAGTCCATAAGGTTTGTCGATGGATGGAAAAAGTGTACATGAACGCCAGAAACAGTCACGTGTGGGGGTAAATATGGTAATTAGCAACCCCGACCACCAACCATTCGGTTGCATGCAGTTGATGGGAAGATAAGCAAGATATTCGCGGTGCATGACCAAACGAAGCAAATTGCCAGCCCAACCAGGATACAGCGCGAGAGGCGCTGATGACGCAAATCTGCATCGATGAGGCGCTTGATAGCCTCCTTCTGGGGTGGCAATAAGAGGATCATGGGCAAGGCAAGTAGCTGCAGAATGAAGATGACCGTATCAAGTTTTGCCATTTCCTTACGAGCTTCAGGAGTATCCAGAAGTGTCTTATGATCTGGAGTGTAGACATGGAACCAACTTGCAATGATGTTTGAGCAGACGCTGGTGAACGGGATCGACAAGTTACCAACAGTCGTGATAAGACCATACATAATACCTTCAGAGCCCTTCTCAGCAATTTCGACGGCGCAGAACGTGCAGACGATGAAGAAGATACCGTAGACGAGCTGATTCGCGAGAGGTGCTCCAAGGTAGAAGAATTGAGAGCGAATCACGGCAAAGTCTACGAGTAATGCGGGGATGTAAGTGAGAATGGCCATGAGCACAATTGTCACAGCCAGAATCTTGCGCCAAGACACATTTAACAGGTATTTCTTGGTATACCAGATGCCCACAGTGACCGCGAGATTGGAAAACACGTGACCCAACAGACCATCAACCCAAGGTTGAGCATGGCACCATTGTCGTTCGATATCGTACGCGTTGGCATTCGAGAAGTAAGCGAAGAAGTGGACAAGGAACGAGAACGCAATCACACGCCAAACGGCATCTAGCTCGATGCGCTTGAGGAGCTTCTTAAATTCACCGAGGTAGCTCTTGCGCTCTGCGGTTGGGAACTCTTCAAGACGCCAATATGGGTACAGACCAAGTGTAGCGACCGTTGCCAAGATGGCGAGGTACTCAGGGAGCTTGAAACCCCAGTTGAAGTCACCTCCGTATTCCTTGGATGAGAAGCCGAATGCCATAAGGCCCGAAACCAGAGTCATAGTAGAAAAGCGCACAACGTAGATTGAAGACTGCAAAGTACCTCGAACCTCGACAGGTTCACGCTGGGCGCAGTCTACCAGGTAGCTATCCATTGCGACATCACCCACCAGATAGACAAGGGTAAGCGCGGAGAGCATAATAATATACGGGATGGGGTCACCACCCTGAGCGGGCTGACCAAATGTGATCAAAACTACAGTCAGAATGACAGCCGCAAACCAGCCTCCAATGATGTACGGCTTACGACGGTAACCGAAAATTGGGAACGAGTCAGACAACGCTCCGATAAACATCTTGAATGTCCACCACATTGTGATGACTTGAAGCGCACCCTTTGTACGGTAAGACGGCATTTCAAGTACGTGGTTGAAGATGGGATACATCATCGGACTCATGGAACCGTAGAAGAATCCCATCGCGAAGTACTGGTAGTAAAGACCGAAGAATCTCCAGGTCCAGGGGTGAACCCTCTCATGCTTCTCTTGCAGGAGGTCAATCGTAGAGTCATCCTCGGTTCCGTGCTGTACCTGTACTTGAGTAACATCCGCCATAGCGTGATTTTCAGTCAGAACAAGGGGGGTGGCATCGACGTCCTTCTAGATGAGGCAGAGTGTCACAAAAACGGCAGCGGATTCCGCCACGCGTTACACACATGACACATAAGCAGTGCTACGCCCCGCATCAAGGCACACGAATAAATTATGCACGGCCATGCTCAACCCTTGATCCCGTTCGCCCATAGGGTCGCAAGGAGCCCACTCTTAAAACTGACTGCGCAGCTCGTTCGTTTCGTACTCTGGTACGAGTAGCAAAAAGGGGAGTATACGTGGCGTATACAGCGGTATAGAAAAAATCGCGAACCACTTCAAGATACTCTAAGCCGTTAGCGTGGGTTGAAATAGGATCAGCGCATGCAAAAGCGCGTGAGAAAACGTACCAAACGGTCTGATTCCAGCTCTACGGTTGGGAGCATGCTCTGAGATTCGAGTTCTTCTGCAGAATCTCGAGGATCTCTGAGTTCTGGTCGTGATTTTGACCCAAGACTTGACATCTAGATATAAGAGAGCATTCAATAGAATTGTTTGCAATGAGCCACACTCCATACGTCCTGAGTTACAGATATCCATCCATTTCAGCACCACTGAAGATTTTTCTGTTTCTTGTCTTGTCCGCGAGGCTCTTTTTTTTTGAAATCGGCGACGCGCTGGTTTGGGTTACGCGGCCCTTTGGCTGGGCCCGGCCCGGCCCGCGACATGAAAAGCGCCGCGGACGGCCTCGCCAGCTCCTGGACTAGCCAGGCGCATCCGGACTATTGCCGTATTGACCGGATTCGTTGTATATTCCTACGTACATTCATGGTGTCAGCCAAACTCGGAGAATTGGAGTGTGATGCCTGTAATTGGGGCGTCCGTGGTAGATTCACGGTGGACGTAGGGTCCGACATGCTGGAAGGATGTCGATCAGGAGCTTCTGGACGCACCTGGAAGAGTGTTTAAGTGCTTAAACTTGCAAATAGCTGGAGACACAGCGAAGAGTAGTTGACACGAGTTTCAACTTTGAAAAGTGTCAGTGGAAGCTCACGTTGACGAAGCGAATTCATTCTGGCTCACTACGCGGATGGATGGCTCGATCATAACAGAATCGATGCAGGCCACGCACACCAAGCATAGGGATTTCGAGGCGTACTGGGTTTGCGAGTCGGCCCCTGCAAAGACCAGGGCGGGCATATATCTTGGCCTGAGGTTCCCTCGATCTGGGCTAGAAGGAATTCAGGCGAGACAGGTATTTTTCGGTATATCGGGCGTGAGTAGAGCTTCCAGTGAGAATACGGCATATATCATTGTCTGGGGCGCTAATAAAGCCGTCTATAAAGTTTCATAATTTTCTGATCGTTTTCCAACGATCGGTGTCCACCCGTTTTATTTTTTTCAAGCTCATGTACTGCGGTTTCGCCTCAGAATGAGCACTTGTCTCGGAATACTTTAAGGTCAGTTTTCTCTGCACCCGGCGAGACAACAGGCGCGAGTCCAACATAGTAGCGTTCCTGGTATTGAGCTGTAGCATTATCGCTGATTTCTTCAGGAAGAATCACTGTGCACGACTCAAAACCCGGATTAAGCTGAGAAACCAACCCACAAGTGGTATCTCGACGTGGAAACCACGGTAAATCAGGACGATACCCTTCAGCACGGACCAATTTGAGCACACTGCACACGTCTAGCCACTCAGCTACCTACATTGATCTATGAGTGGCTCCGGAAGCAACCCCCAGCACAGCCTGGGTGGGTCGAATCAGGACTTCGGCACTGGTTTGCCACTTACGGATAACAGCTTCTCGCAGCATCCAACAAATGTTCCCAATGAATACGGTATGGACATAAGTCTTCGCGGTGGTTCAGCCTCGAGTCAGTTATTTGCGACCATTAACCAGTACCTACAACGCGAGCTCGAGCTGCAACACGCGTCGAATCCATCCAGGTCGGGTGATTCTAGCCTCGACGATTTCTTGTCCAAGGATGCGTTCGGCGGAAATGATCTACAGCGCCAGCTGGAGGCCATCACAGCAAGTATGGACGCAGATCCTGAGATGAAAAGCCTTTCAAACTCATTCGGAGCTATGAGCATACATGAGAACCCTTTGCAGCACCTCTCTGGAGCCGGACTCAAACTTGAGGCCACCCTTCCTCCAACACAGCCGACACTTCAGTCATTGCCCTCCTCACAGAGCCGACTGAACCAATCTCTGGGTTCATTAGGAGGTACAAGGTCGCTTCAAAACCTGATGATCAACGCTAGCCTCCTTAGTGCATCACTAAAACGTAGCATTGGTAGTGCTGATTTGAGACACGGTCGGGATGAACCACTAGCCGGTACCGTCGATCTCGTTGCGGCAATGGATGCCACTTTTGGGAAGGGTCACGAGCCACTTTCAGCGACGATGACATCCGCGGCGGCTTTGGGAGCTAGCTTGACTGAAAAAGACGCAGCTATTCTGGCGTCCAGCCTTACCAGTCTTGTAGGTGCGGTACGAAATCAGCTCCGATCGACCGGGGCCTATGCAACCCTCTCGCAGCAAGCCGCGACCAATGAACCAAATCTAGCAGACGCGCTTCGGGAAGGTGTCGACCCAAACGAGCTCTTGATACTTCATGGAAAGCGATCACGCACTCAAGTGAACGAACGACCATCTACCTCTGATTACATGAACGAGATGGGGCCTCTGGCAGGGGATATGTCAGTCGAAGCGTTTAGCGAAAGTTTTGGCCAGTGGTTTGCGCGCAAACAGAGGCTCGCCGAGCGAATGGCCAGCGGGCTCGAGTACAACCCAGAAGATTATGACCGTGAGCTCGCATCCAGTATTACATCCACAATCTTATCCCTTGCAAACCTCCCACCCCCTATTCCTGTATCAGAGCAGCTGGAGGCATTCGAAACCCGCCGACTCGAGCTCGGATTGTCCCCGGCCGAAGCCGCCGAGGCAGGCCTAGGAAAACAGGTATTGGACGAACTCATTGCTAAGCATCGAGCTCAGGGCGAACAGCCGAAACGACCTGCAGATCTGGTGAGGAACGAGCCCACACTACAGCTACCAATTCCAATTCAAGTTCCGATTCTTGAGAATCCCAGCCGGAAACGTGAGGATGCAATGACATCAACTGCGACTACATCGTCTACGACTGGAGCATGCAGCTCGGTTGTATCAGCAACTTCCACATCGGTACGCGGCTCCTCGATGCAGCCCACTATCATAGCGTCGCCGATAGGACATTCAGATGAGTCGTCAACAGGCGGAAGAGCCTCTGCTCCATCAAGTCGACCACCCAGCGGAAAGCGAAGAGGGCTTCCAGACCCCTCCGCTTCTCTCTCATCGAGCCAAGAGACTACAGATTACACTATACAGGCCCCTAAGCTCCCAAGCACACCGCAAAAGCCCGTTATCTCGGACGATTTTACCTCTTCCCAGGAGCTTGAGGGACTGCAAGGTCACGTGAGAAGGGAACGTCGAGAAATCGAACGAAAGCGTCGAGAGCGTAAGAAGCTCCCTGGTTGTAACTGTAAGAAGAGCAGATGCGTTAAGCGTTATTGCGAATGCTTCGCTCAGGGAAAATTCTGCACACCTCAATGCCAGTGCCTAGACGATTGCATCAATACGAACACCCCCGAGAACATCCAGCTGATTGAGCAGTATCGCGAGTCGACACGCCGCAGGCACGCCGAAGTAGATGTGATTGCAGCGGCCGCCGTTGGAGCGAGCGCAGTTGCACAAGTCGTGACGTGTAACTGTGTCAAGTCGAATTGCCAGAAGAACTATTGCCAGTGTTATCAGGCTGGCATGCAGTGCGTCGCTGGCTGCAAATGCGTCGATTGCTTGAACAATAAGGATGAATCTCTAACAACCATCACCGCAACCACGGTGCGCAAGACCACGATCCCTGTAACTCTGGGCCACCCAGACCATCCGAACTACAAGGGACGATTACTCCAAGGATCCAGTGGCGGTGGCAACAAGGATTGGTCATCATCTATCACTTCTTCCGGTGACTTCTCAGTCATGAGCAGGTCAGATGAGAGTAAGTACGACGGCGAAGACGATGAAGATGGCGAAGAGGACGGCGGTGACTATGATCTTGGCGAAGGTGAGGAGGAAGATGATGGCGAGCACCACATTCACGGTCAGCAACTACCGAGTTACAACCAGCCTTACTATGTAAACGGCCAGCCTTATAGTAGTAGTCAGAGCACTGGTAACCCTAATAGTACGGTCAGCAGTCGTACTCGTCGTGGTATGCGCGCCCAACACGTTAGTAGTAGGAGTCACGCTCACCATCTCGGTCACCATGAGCAAGATGAGAACTACGATGATGATGAGTTTGAAGATTTAGACGGCAAGTAAGCAGGTAATTTGAAGTTGAATACTAGTATCAAGTTGCCCATACGTAATACAAGCCTGGATAACACACGTGATTGAATGCCTATGGCGTAATCGATCTGCGGTCGAAACAACACCAGGCCGACTCGACTGACAATAAGTCCGAGAGATGACAAGTCGGTCAATTTGTAGAATTCCGAGGGTCCCAAAACTCGTGCCCCGCTTGGTTCCACGCGCATTTAACCTAGCAATAAGATCAAAGACCGCGATCTACCTTTAAATTATGTTTCAGAGCCTGAGGATACTTGCAAAGTCGCGCAGTATATCAAAAATTTCAGAGCGGCTAGCAAAGGCAAGCTTCACATCCTACGCACCGCCTCATCAGCTCGGGCCGCGACCCAGCAATTTCGATCCGCGCGTAGATGAGTCGCCAGTACCGATTAACTTCAAGGAATATCCCGGTCTGCGCACAGGCGCTCCCCTGAAGCCACCTCTCATCATTGTTCCAGGGCTCTTGGGACATCACAACAACTGGAGAAACATCTGTTCCAAGCCAGGTAGGTGGTTTTGACACTGTAGAGTTCTAGCGCACATATGTATGCGAACAGGTGAGTATCCGTGTATGTCAATGTTGTCATTGAATATCCTCAATCCATCGCTTCGGTAATTAATCCCTATTCCAATTTAGAACTCAGCAAAGATCGAAGGGTGATTGCCGTCGATCTTCGCAACCATGGAGAAAGCCCTTGGACCCACTCATGGAGCTTGGAGGCACTTGGTAACGATCTTGTGCACTTACTCGATCGCCTCGAAATTGAGGAAGCCACCCTGATGGGCCACTCGCTTGGTGGTAAGGCCGTAATGTCTGCCGCCTTGCTTCACCCTAAGCGAGTGAGCTCACTTGTCGTCGTTGATATTGCACCAGTCCTCTATGATGGTAGCAGCGATGCCATGACAGAGATTCAATCAATCGTACGTTCCAAAGAGATACGCTGGAGCCTCGTTCACTTGCCTGATCAGCGAACCGTGTTCTGAATCGAACACTGACTTTTGTTTGCATGCCCGCAACCCACGTCATATGCATTGTAGCTTAATTCTGTCAATAACGTCTCCCTTGCGGGTGGTGTAACCCGATCTATGGTTGATGAGCAGCTCAAGGCGACAATTCCATCTCTTCGTACGTAGCACAATCCCTTACCTCTTAGCTCTGATTTGGTTGGATTCAAGCACCTTACTATCGTCCTAACAACGAACTGCTGATGCCTTTTTCGCACCACAACCTCTAGCCATTCGACAATTTATCGCAACGAACCTTGCCCCGGTGCATCCTCCGGCCAGTGACGGAAGTGTGCTGCGTTGGAAGCCGAACGTCAGAACCCTGAAGGAGAACTATGATGCCATTCGCGGCTTCGAGTTGAAGAAGCCACCTATGCCATTTGTAAAGCCAACGATTTTCATCGGTGGCGCAGCCTCAGGGTTCATCCCCAAAGAAGCTGAGTCAGCGATCTATGCTTATTTCCCGAACGCAGAGATTGTCCAGATTCCAGAGGCTGGTCATTGGGTTCACAGCGAGAAACCGACCGAGTTTGTTACGGCCTTGAACAACTTCCTCACAGCGCATCGTAAGTAGGTGACTCATTATGCACCATTTTCCATGCGCAACACCACCATGCTATAACTAGTTATGCAGATCTCACAGTCTTGCGTTTACACTGATTGATCGAGACTTGCCTGTGTAAATACAGATGATATGCACAAGACTCAGAAGATCTAACAGCTGAAAAAACAGAGGATGCGTGTCACGACTCGGGCTTTGTATACACAATCCATCTACCAGCGTCAGCGCATCCGACCTCAAATTCTGGCGTCACAAAGCAGCCATCAATTCGAATTCAGTGAGCCCGAATCCGAAGCCAAAGTCCGAGGAGCAACATTTTCACTATAGCTCGTTTGAGACACCTTTAAGGCAAGGACAAGAACTGAGTGCATATTCCAGTGTAATCAGTTTATTAAGTTTGGGTAAAACATTATTGCCCCGTCTTTCCCACCACCTTCCCCAAATCTACACATAATATCGTTTCACGGGCAATCAGACGAAGCATAACTGCGCGGATAACCGAACCTCGACTCGCAGAGACAACAACAAGTGGTGGCGTATCAGATCATCATGCTGCGTCTTCTCGGTAGGCGGCTTCAAGCTACTCCCAAGCGATGGGGTGACCAGATTCGCAGAGAGACCGCGAATGGAGCTCGGACGTGCTGTAGAGGACCCTATCAGTTGATCAACTTCGAAGCGACTTCAAGTAGAACAGTGGGTGCCTACAGCTTGTCTAGTCATAATTTGATAGCCACGGGGCAGGGCCTTATCCGTCAAGCTCACACATCTCCTGCGGCAGCCATAGACCTCTCAGTTTCACCGTCACTGAGCTGGACCACAAAGCCGACACCGGGCCGAAGGGGCGCCACAAAGGCTCCTCCCACAACCAGAAACACAGCTGAGCTGCATCTTCTTGATTGGAAGGACGCACCCTTCCAGGTTCTGCACGACTTCGCTGATATTCCGTCCAACAAGCTCCTAGACTTGGTTCGAGATGCAAACAAGATTCGCCACGCTTCAAAGGAATCCATGCTGCTCCCTCCAGAGAACGGCGACTTATTGCAGAATGTGCATATTGTCATTGTCACCGACGCATTAGGTGCCAAGTTTGATGTATCATCCCTGTATAGCACACTTCGGAGTGTTGGGGCAACTGTTGAGTACATTCCGTTCTGCATTCCGAGCCATGCTTCTCAGGATGACGACAGTCGCAATGTTCTGAACGAGATTCTTGAAAAGTTAGCTTCGCGTCCAGACAAGGTCACACATGGTGAGAGCTATAATGGCAGCAAGGCAGCCCGAGAGAAAAAGACGCTGCCTAGGCTGTGCTACGCAAGGAGTCCCAAACATCTCGGACCAGATGGCACCTTGCCAGACGAGCTCTCTGGTTTGGTGAGCACGACTTCTGGTCCACGTCCCGACATTGTACTCACAATTGCTCCCACACTCTGTGAATACCATTTCTCTGCACTTGCATCGAAGGAAGAGCGTGACAAGTTGGACACGGTTGATGACTACACCCTTACACCAGGTGTTAGCTCGCTCTTTGAGGATCCTAAATACCTGAAAGAGGAGGCAGAATACTTGGCAAGTGAAGACTTTCAGCGAGCGACAGAGCAGGCTCGTCTTAATCTCATGCGGACCTTGGAGAACAATCAAGTACAAGTACCACCTGGTCTCGCACAGAATGACTCGGCCGAAGAGGAACACAACGCTGATATCAATGTGGAACTAAATGCAGACACAGACCTCACGGAGCTGCAGGCTTCCCTCGATAAACAGTTGAAACGTATTCAGGATGAGAGGAAGGCAGTAGATGAGGCCGAATTTCAGCGTCGACAGAGGACCCTTCGGAAGAAGGGCCGCGGAAGTTCCAGCTACGACGATGATTTGGACGTGGAGTTGGATGAGTTTACGGCGCTCGAAGAGATTTCCCCAGAGCGTGCTCAAGAACTCCTGGTCATGGAGGAGGATTCAGACTATGATGAAGACAAATCCGATCGATATGATACGATTGCCAAGCGCACCAACAGGCTGTCGTTCGGCGTTATTAACCTCTTGAGCCAGCACTCCAAGCCTATTAACACACTCGCCATGCTCAAATCTGTGATTGACCACAGGGGATCGTTGGTTGCTACCAAGTTCGCCTTCCTTGGAACTCGTAATGCACCCATAGCGCTTGACCTTGCACGTGCGAGTACAATTCTGGGCTTTGATTATAGTATGGCAGGTCCATTTGTACAGTTCGATAAGGCCACTTACCGTTCACTCACAGCGAAGACGTCGAAGCGCCAGATCCTTGACAAATTGTCTGGAGCTTCCAGTCGTGTCACGCAGTGGTTAGGCGATCCTGAGCTGGCTGTTCAAAATGCAGACGTCGTGGTTACCGATACTGTCGTCCCGTTCCTCAACGATCAAGCTAGAAAGTCACATCCGCTTTCTCAGGAGCATGAAGAGTTCCTCGTAAGTGAGGAGTTGTTGGCACTCGCGAAGCCACAGGTCAAGCTCCTTCACGACTTCCCGATCGCGTATTCGTTCGATGACGCTGGGACCAACACAAGTGGCCCAGAGTACAAGGCACACATAGTGCCTGCGGAAGGAGGTGCTTACGTAGATCTCGCATCGAACACTTTCTCCAATTCCAGCAAGGGTGCTGAATCGAGAGTAGTCAGTGCATTGCCACCTAACGGCTTAGATGATGAGCGGTGCCTGCTGACAAAACAGTGGCAGAATCAGCAGACAATGTTGCTCGCTGTTATTCAGGCGATGCTTGGATTAAAGTGATCACCGGAACCCATCACACGAGACTCGATTTGTGCCGAGAATACACCATACTAGCCCTGTAATGTAAATCTTCTCTCAAAGCAGCTTGTGCAAACGCCTGAGGTTCATAGTCTACATCTCTTCTTTCTTACTTGCTTAGTTTCAGCACGCAACTTCAGAACTGCCTACAGTAACTGCAGTAGAGAACCGCTGTCCTCAGTTCACCTGGCATGCGGCAGTTCCGGGCCAGGACGGATGGGAAATCGTTCGAGAAAGCACTTTTTCAAGAAATCTTCTGACTTGAATATCTTGTATACTAGCAATCCTTGTGCAGAATCAACTGCACAGGTGGATTCAGGCTCACATTCTTTAACTAAATCGAGTGCGAGCACATCCACCTCATGAGCGGCTTCCTCGCTAGGTTCCGCAAGAAACCTGAAACTGAGGAAGGTGCTGCCTCCCCTCGCCCACCCGCGCATGTGGCGGGGGTGAAGGGCATCGCTGTGGCGATCCAGGAGGAGACAGATGACGCGCTACGGATAGATCCACTGGACGTGCAAGAGACAACCGCTAAACCCATCTCAGTAATCGAGGACTATACCCATGCAACGCTGCCAGACACAAGAGAGATCGAGCCAGATGTTGTGGTCACCAATGGTGTGTCTAGTGTGGTGCCATCCTTGGCCTTGTGTGCTGAGGATATCCTCCCAAGCGTGACTCTGCCGACTAATCTCGACAGTGACAGGAATGTATTAGACGAAGCGAGCCAAAGCTCAAAAGTTCCCAACTCCGCTCTCGGAGAAGCCAGCACTACTGGCAGTTCGCAGGTAAGTCAATCTCAGAGACACACCACCGCCACGAGCGGTGCAAACGGTGGCGGGGATGATGAAGATGATGATAACTTTATCTATGTTCCCGATAGTGACACGTGGGAGGCGCCGGCGTATGAACCCGCTGGCGATGATGAGGATGCGACACTTGTACGTGATGCGATCCAAACTGTCGTGACCCTCAATCTCGAGGAAGAAGCCAAGCTACTTGGATCAACACCATCGGGTACGAAGACTATAGATTCAGGTATGGCGGCTGCGGAGGAGTCTGAGCAGAATCAGGAGGTTGCCTTTAGGTTATGTTCTCAGCAAGGTTGCGCTGGAGCGTCCGAAGTGGCGGAGAAACGTTCTAAGGACGTCAAGGACGGCCCATCGAATGGAGGCAGAAGATACGCAAGACGAGGCTTGGGAGGAACAGAGCCTGGGGGTGTGTCGTTAATCGACTGGTTCCGCTCTGTGCCTTCAGATCCCAAGGCTGTGGCGTTGTGGATGAATTACCTTCATTCCTGGCGAGAGGATTTGGCACGCAGAATCTATGCCAGACAGCGAAGGCGGGAGGCCACACGACGGAACATGGATCGTGCGCGACGGCGGATTCGCCAGCTTGAGCGTGAGAGCAGGCTATGGCAAGCCGCAGCTGCAGCAGTTGCCGGTGATGCAAGTGTGGATCTGGATGCTTCGCATCCTCCATCAAGACAAGATGATTCATCCGAGATTAGTGCTTCAATAGACGACTGCGATGCGAAGGATGCCAAATCCGACGTTTCGACCACGGATGACGAAAGCATCGACGTAGAATTCAATACTTCGGATGAGGAGGTTGACCTGGACACGGAAGATCTGGACGAGTTAGAAGTTGCCGCTCACGGCCTAAATGGTCTTGGTACATTGAGAACTTTACCCGGTCACTCGGGACGACCTCCTCAACCCACTCCGCCCACTACAGAGCGCGAAGACTTGACTCAGCTCAAACACTATCACTTCTTTAAGTCAGAAGTCTTCCCTCCGCCGCCTCCCCCTAGAAGCCTAGCCGCCGAGCGCTTGCTACGCAAGTTCAAGACAGTTCCACCGCTTGTTCGGTCTCAGGTTTGGCTGGCATTATCAGGCGCAGGCGAACTCGCATCCAGGCATGCTTCCAACTACTACTTCATGTTGGTAAAGCGTTATTACGATAGTTTACTCGCCTGGAGTCGACTCACGGACGAAACTTTGAACCAGTCTGCGCTGGCGCAGCATAACTGCGCCCGAGCTGGAGATTGCAATCCAAATGCCCCCAGAGAATCCAACCTCTTTCCTTCCTATGCGCCATTTTACGACTTTGCACCTTTGGGAGATAAAGTTGGCTCTGAGTCCCACGATCCGAAAAAGGCACCGAGTGCTCCATTAAACTCATCAAACCCATCTGAAGTCAATCCGATTGTTCCACCCAAACCGGGATTCCATGGGCGCCGACGTTCGTCCTTGACACTCATCAATAAGCCAGACTTAATCGCACCAGCAGCCCCAATTTCTCCTCAACATGCTCCATGCCTTCATCCAGCTTCTCCTAGTGGACACGCCCCACTTCCGCTTGGACGTTCTCCACCTTTGCATTGCAGTCTGTCTGCTCTCCCCCCTCGCGAACCCGTCGAAGGTTTCAGGTTATCTAGTCCAAGAATCTCGTCGTCTGCGAGCAGCTACGAAGCAAGTTTCAACAGGTATTCTCCGGAATGTGACCATCCACCTTCACCAGCTCCTCAACTTGACGCACAGCTGGAGAGACTCCAGCCTTTGTCCGCAATTCACAATGACACAACCAAGACGAGGAAGTCAATCAATCAGCTCCTAGAAGAGGTCCTCAGTTGTGCGCATCAACAAAATGGATCGAAGACCTCCGCGCGCCGCACCGCCGCCAGCGCATCGAAGGATGTCGCAGCAATCCTAAGCAAGTATCCGGTGCTAGTACCAACCGAAGCACCCTCGTTGACTTTATCTGGAAAGCTGTCCTCCCTACAACGCGATCCTCAGCGCCTCAAGCAGTTTCTAGATGAGCTCCATAAGCTGTTGACGGTTGCTCTGACCGACTCTGATGCACGCATGGGTGGCGACGGAATCCAGATTCCGAATCCTGAGCCCTTCAGTGCGCGCTCGGACACGACTGTATCAGATCTTCAATCTGACAAGTCCTTCACAGTAACTAAGCCCTCGCATGATTTATCGACTCCGCGTCATTCACCGCAGCCTGATTCACCTCGTCTGCCTCCACTGACTGGTGCTGGTACAGGCTTGGCGGCGCCTCCTCTGCAAACTCCAGTTCAGCGAGCGACGATTGCCCCGACCCTCAGCACCAGCTTTGTTCCGGTCTCTCGACCCGCTTTCCTTGATAGCGATGAAGAGGTAAAGAAAGATCTCTTAAGGACATTACCTGAACACCCCCTCTTCCAAACTGCCTCCGGACTGCAACGTCTTTACAGGATCTTAACGGCCTACAGCGTTCGAAATGCCGAGGGTGTTGGATACTGCCAGTCGACCAACTTCGTTGCAGGAGTACTTCTTGCATTTATGGTTGATACTGAACTGAAAGCTCTCAAAGAGCGCCGATACGCTCGTTGGGAACGAAGAAGGGAAATCATGCGTGCACTTGCCTTGAGTCGCATTCGATCTGAAGCAGAACCACTGAGCTGTCTATATCGGGGAGACTCAACATCAAACCCAGATTCATGTGATTCCACTCAGAGGGCCAACCACTCGCCCCTAAAACTGGAGTCGTTGCGAATCGACCCAAATATTCTTGAAGAGGCAAGAGCACGTCCAGACCTCGACGCTGAACCAGAGGTCGCTCTAACTCATCCGACCAAGACCTTCAGCTCTATCCATGAGCGTGAGGATGCTCGAATTTTCATCGATAGAATTGCGCGGAACGAAGGGTCAAGGGGATTTGGTGACCAACAGATGACGGAATTGAAAAAGCTTAATCCTCTTCATCTCGCCATATGGGGTGAAGTCGATGGACCCGAGCTTGGTTCTGACTCCTTCCTGCAAGAGCCGAAAGACCCTAGCATTGCGGATCTGCCGCCGAGCATCGTTGATCGATGCGAGGAACAAACATTCTGGCTTACGGTTGCACTCGTTGAGCGTCGATTAGGCTACTACGCCCGTAGTATGTGTGGGCTGGATGTTGATATGAAGGTTTTGGCAACGTTGCTGGACCATTATTCGCCCCGACTATCATCTCATCTACGAAGTCATGAGGTATCAGTGTCAATTTTCGCCGTTGGTTGGTTTATGTGCTTATTCGTAAATCCCCTGACAGTGATTCGCATAGCACCACTGTGGGACAGACTTTTCTTGCATCAGGATGTGACGCTGTTTGAAGCTGCCCTAGCCATTCTAGATCATCAGCAAAACACCATCCTCTCACTCAGAGGCACCGATGAGTTACTGATGTTTCTATTGTCCGGTAAGATAGTCCTTGAGCTCGATGTCGTCGGGCTGCTCTCCCGTCATGATGATGATCCGACGCATGTTGCAGAGCTCTTCAAACGTATCACGCGCTTGAGAACAGTTCACAAGCAGTCAATCATCGAGAAAGCAGGGCAATTACCTCCGGGCTCTGCGCGAAAACATGCCTCAACTTTCCGGATCGATGACGTGTATGCGGCAGCACGAGGCCTTCCGTTACCCTCGAAATGCGCAGCCTTCGCGATCACAGCGAATGCCCTGCTCGAACAACAGCAGAAACTGCAAGCAGAGAGGGAAAGGCGGAGCGAAGACAGCCATAGATCGATCTTCGCCAAGCTCTTGTCAAGCAAACGTAAGTCGACCGATCGGCATCCAGTTGAGCGATCAATTCGAGAAAAGGACAAAGAATCAGATTCAGACTCCCTACAGCATTCGCGGTCGCGGACGACATCAAGAGAAGATATCGTCAAGGAATCCGACCAAGAAGCCTGCCTCTACGCTCCAAGTGGAGCAAGTGATCCTTATAGAGAGAGTTATCACACGCTCTCCGAGCTATCTACGGTTGCGGCTCGTATGGCTGACTCTCAGAGTGATGGTAACAAGTCGTCATTACCACTTGAAGTGGTTGCTTTTCCTCCCGTTGGCTCGCTTCCTGAGGGAATGACCCTCGGTACCGGAGGTGGGTGGGGGATCTATCCCGAGGCTTTCATCGATGATGAGGTGTTAAATGGATCTGGCCCAATTCTTGGTCCATATTCCTCCCTATATCGCTCATATTCGCTCACTGCAATGCAACAGCACGCCCATAATTTGCTCCACAACTGGCAATCGCAAGGTTCGGCCGTCAACTCGCTACCTTTCGACTTATTCTTGGTCTCTGCATCTGCTCAACGTGAGCGTAAACAACAAAATATTCTGCTGCCAAGCCCAGCAATGCTACACTTGACTCGCCGTGTATCTGTTCCCAGTCTCTCACCTGACGACCTGTGGAACCCCTCTGCACGCACTAGCATGATGCTGCAAGGAGCACATCCGGAGGCCTCAACAAAAGAGGAACCCACACCAGATCGCTTTTTGACTGTTCCGAATGTTACCGATACGTATCTTACACTTGTTCCCCCCACCCCAGAGGACTACGTGCAGCATCTTTGGCGTGCCTTCTTGGCACCTGATCCTTGGGCTACCCTTATCCACTCCAGCTTGGGCGACCCTGTCACATTTGTGCAGGCCTTCGTCCCCCACGCTTTCTCTGTGCAGCACCGCCAGCGGTGGTGCTCGGCAGATTTGGCCCTGTGCAGTTCGGTTGCCGACAAGCTGTTCCTGGCTGCAGATTTAACGCGTACAGGCCGTGTCACATTCGAGGAATTCCTATTGGCAGTAACCACCCTGCAGTTTGGCTCCCAAGATCTGCGCCACGCATTTGCATTCCGATTCTTCAACCGTGGTTGTGGAGACAAAGTGAGTTTCGCAGATCTTGTGGATGGCTTCACGGCACTTCACAAGCTCTATTATGGTGACATTGATGGTGGTGCCGCTGCCCGATCGGAGGCCATGCTATTCGCAACAACAATCTGCGATCGGGCAGATCAAGCAGTCGCAGATCGCATCGTGCTGACCTTAGAAATGAATGAGGTAGCCCTAGTTCCACCCTCATCTGAGGGTGGGTCAGGTACACCTGGACAACATCTTCATGATCAAGCGACACCGAAAGATGAGAATCCAATGATCCGTCGCCGATCTGGCTCAGTGGTTGGTGGAGTATACATTCCGGATACACTCAACCGTCGATCTCGCTCCCCCACAGAATCCAGTGAAGATACTTGTGGATCACCACCACAAGTATCTTCAGCACACGAGCAGGTGAACTCTCCGGTATCGAAGCTGTCTCAGACTGCCTCCGACGAAGCTATCCGGATGGATCTCAGTGATCTGGATTCGACACCGAAATCCGTATCACGACGGAAGAGTGCCGGTAGTGAGGTCTCCTCGTCCGTTGAACAAATTGAGGCAGCATGTCAGATTGACAACACGCTTGACAAGACAAGTGACGTCGGATTCATTTCAGACAAAGGACAAGGTGCTCGAATTCTTCATTGTCCGCAGTCACCAAATTCAATACTACCGTCTTCATCGAATCTAAGCTCGAATGTGCGCGCACTTCCAGGAACAAGTACAGCTTGGGCAGAAGTTCCGTTGCCCGCAGCCGAGCGTGGCTTGACTTTTGAAGAATGCCGTGCACACTTAGGCATACATCCCCTGTGCACGGTCTTCTTTGGGCTCGACACAGTCGTGTAGCCTACCTCATATCATACACTACTTGAATGGATACACGACTTGATCCACATTGCATAAACGATGATGCTATCATTTGATTGTATTCGAACACAACCTATTCTGTAGTTGTTTGACAATTTGACAGAGATTTGGCGCGGCCAGGTCAGACGAGCGTTAACACAAAGAACGCTCGTATGACAACACGCGCCGTTAGGACGATCAACCACCGTAACTAAGCAACTTAATTGCCTATTCTACGGTATCTGGGTCATCTTCAAATGCATCAACCTCGTTAACAGCAGCATCAGTATTCACACTAGAAATGTCCCCAAGGCGCTTTCGATTTACGCTGAAACTATGCCTCCTCTGCAAGAGCTGGGCTCTGTACTGTAGTTGCGTATTCGCTGGTGCCTGCGGAACTTGTGACGGTGCTATTGCCCGAGCTCGAAGAGATGCATTTGGTCCACCGTCTTGAGAACTCGAACGATGATGCGCGATCAAGCCTGCTTCCTTCCCCCGAGCACTGTGTGATAACTGCTGCTGGCAGTTGTCAAGAGGCACCACAGGAGTGCCAAGGCTCGTCTCATTTTGAGTCACTTGTGCGCTATCACAGTTCAACAAAACCCACTGCTGATCCGATATCAGATAAATTGACCCAACAAATTGGGCAGTTCCATGTGGCCTGACATCACTCTGCTCAGGGTTCTGGAGTCTTGCTGTCGCGCGGGGAAGTTGTTGAGCGCTGCGGACTGAGAGTGGTGGTTTGTGGAAATCAACAGTTGTTGACATACTGGGTGTAGCTGGAATACTCGTAAGTCGACACTGTACTGCTGCGAAAGGGAGATTGAGCTTGGGTTCGATTTGATTCTCATCCGATACGACTTTTTGTGGCGGTGTTTGCACATTGGGCTGCAAGTTTTCGTTTGGCGTTCTAGGGTAGCCACAGTGAGGATATCCACGGGCATGCCTGTTCCGATCTCGAAGGTGCAGACGCAAAAGAGAAAAGTTTTCATCATCGATCGATCCCTGTCTGCCACTTGATTGTGTCTCACCGTCAGAGCGACTTGGACTTTGAATCCGATCACGACTCGGGATCTCGTTTGGACCCTTCACAGGAAATGCACTATTCTCCGGTTCTTTGTGAAGGTCGATAGTTGGTAGCTCCTTCGTCGTGCAAGTGACTCCACTTAGTGATGGTACTTGGACTGGGGCTGATACCGCGCTGCGGAGATTTGGCTCGTATGGTGGATACTGCACCGAACTACTCGCCCCTGAGGTACGTTTCCGATTCGTAAGTGGATACTGTGACAGCTTAGTGTTTGCGAGGGGTGTACAGTAATCAGAGTTACCAGCTGCGATATCATAGGCTCCCACCACATACCAATGCGGCTTGATCGGCGGACACTGGTTCATCCCGACTGAGTTTGAGTTAGATCTAAACATCACTGGATGCTTTCCGCTGACTCCAAGTCTTGCATGCGTATCAGTAAGACACTTTCTGAGCGATTCACAATCCGAGTCATTACGCATGAGTGTATCTGTTCTGTCGCCCAGAGTCGAGTTATGACATTCTTCACCCTCGGGATCTAGTGCGTTTGGCTCAAGCTGCAAAATCGAGATCTCATCATCTCTGACCATGTATCTGGTATTGTTCGCCAGATGAAAGCCATCGTCAGGGTCTGAACCGGCCTGAGGACATATGTGGAATCCAGTCATTTGAGGCGCTCTGACCTCAGCGGAAAGTACAACAGCTCCAGTCTTTTTCCTGCGCTCGTGCTTGCATAGGAAGCCTGTGTCTAGTAATCCTGAGTTCGTCTCTGTTGGCGTCGGGGCAACTGCTGCAGCGGCGGCAGCTGCTATTGATGCTGTCACACGACGATCAGCTGGTAGCATAAAGAACTCTTCGTCGACAAACTTGGCCTCGGAAGGCGACGATGACCGAGAGTCTTCCGTGTCTACGTTTAGCATCGGAAGATTGGGCACTACCAAGCGGCACTTGCCTTCAATTCCCTCAGTATGACTGTTGGCCGCGTCGTCAAGACTCCCTTGGTTGCTGAAATTGGGCAGAACGGGCGAGGGTTGATTTACCTCTCTTTCCCCTTCGTTACTTGAGACACTAAGTCGTAGACCTGCAATTGGAATGGGAGGAAGGGGAAGATTCGGTGGCAGCATCTTCGCACATGTCACAGGCCTCGTTTCCACTGAAGATGGTCGGGGAACATCCGGGAGGGGGAGCGTCGGTGGGGAAGGCACTGTAGTATTGATGCTTCCTTTACGCTCATTAGTACTTCCTGTTGAGATTGCCACATTCACATTACTCCTACGCTTGTGGGTCTTCACTCGCCTTCGTCGCGTTTTCTTGGGAGCGGTCTTGGTCCCCTTCGTGCAGCGCGTGATGTTGCTCGCGGCCGTCAGTCCAAACTTCGGAGAAGGAATGCCCCTTTGGCCATTTGTCACGGCATGCGCAGTGGGGAGGATATCACTGACGGCATTCGGGGAGCGGCATGGCGTTTGAGAATCCTGGGGCGATCCGGCCATCACTGTCAATGTCTCCCGAGCAGACTGATCACCAGACGGGTGTTGGTCAGTGGCTGTTGAAAATGAAGCGGTCTCACATGATTGGTTGCCTCGCTGTCGAAGCTTCTGGAATGGCGAGGATAGATCCAGATTACACTGGTGATCTAGCTGAGCTGCGTTTGCAGTGCTGTTCAGGCGGATGCTAATGCTACTAAGACTGCGAGTATTAGGAGACAACACTGCATGTTTGGACTCAGACCCGAGGACTGGCGTTCGAAGCACTGCGCTTGAGTACGGACGATGAACATTGTACTTGTTCGACTGAGAGCGGGGCTGATATCCATTTAGATCATGGCCAGGTGTTGTAGCATCGGGGGTTAGGGTAGGATTCTTTTTAATCGCATTTCCCTTGATCGTCGGAGAGGGGGCGATATTCTCAGTGTGGCAGCATGTTTCAGTATCATCTCCAAGGTACTCTAAGTTTCTAGTGAGTCGTGAACACTCAGATTTGGATGGCATTGATTCAACCTTCGAGCCCCTATAGTCGTTCTCGATTCCTCTCGGCAGGTCGTTGATTGACGTTGCCCTTGAGATTTGCAACTGGGAAAGTGGAGGGTTTTCATCATCGTCAACATCGTGCCAATGAGCAGGATGAACGTAGTGGTCCGGGTCTTCAACTTTGATGGCCAAGTCCGCACTGACCATACTAAACGGATCAGGGACTCTTCTTGGCTCCTTGATGTTCGTTCTTTGATGGACTTGCTCATCTACGCAGAGGATCAGGTTGTCTGTTATAACTGGGAGGTCCTCGCGAGTTTCATGTGGCTGTTCTGGCATCGGAAGCTCGCCTAGTCCCTCCGCAGGAATCGGAGGTGGAGGAGGTGGTGGTGGTGAATCCAGTTCATCAGATTGAGAAGTCGATTCCTTCTGCAGGTCGCGCGTATTCGTGGCTGGTGATGTGGGAGCTCCGGGGCTCGCTACCACGGCGTCAGAAGCACCGTGGTCTATCTTATTGGTGTCCTTGAGCAGTTGTACCTTACCATCCCGGAATATGAATGCAGATCGACCTTCAAGTGAGCCAGAATCACGATTAACAACCCTTTGTTGCAATCTCTGCATCAGTTCGTACTGAGACAGGAATTTGATTCCGGCCGAGGATCTCGAACCACTTCTCGATGGCTGACTCATTGTGTCGATCAATCTGGGAGGCAATGCCATGCTGCTCATGGCAGAGGCCGATGAACTTGTTGGAGTAGGCAATGCCGAGCTCGACTCTTCAGGCGTGCACTGTCGCGGATCTAGAGGCGTCAAGCTGATATCACGGGCGTTGCCGCAAGACTGAGCTCTGACTTGGCCATTCGAAACCACAGACTCTTGGTCACTCCACTGGGTTGACGAGGTCTGCAACGAATTGCAGCGACGGTTTCGTGCCATCCGTGATGCAAAGTGTCGATAAGTATGCTTAAAACAGCCTTTCGAAGCCAATGTGACCTGATGCGAGTCATCCTCACTGAGTCTGGCATTGAGTGGCGTATTCTCATCAAAACGGAGAGCGGGACTGATGCAGATACTCGTATCAGGCGATTCGCTACAGTCTGCGTTTCCGGGACTCTCCATAGACCGGAGAGATGCCTGGTTGAGTCGCTGTGGCATTGTGGCAGAGTACATTTTGGCACTTGCTGTACGGCTACGTGCTCGCATTGGTGCCCGAGAATGGCCATGAGCATCACGTGTCCCATTGAGTTCTGCATTTTCAACGGAGCTGTACACTTGCCCCATCATGAGAGCATTGCTCAAGGCACACTGCGGATGCACCTGGTCATCGGTATTATCTGTTGGAGATGGCAATGGTCTCGATTCTACATCGGGGCAGAAACGAATCAAACTATTTGCAACCCCGGAAATGTCGTGATAGGACATAGTGCGGGACAAATGCACAACACGGTAGCGCTCTTGCATCAGCATATCCTGAAGTTCATTCTGACTCAACTTCAGGTCCTTGAGGCACTGAAGTGCAATCAGAGCAGCGGCAAACTCTGCGACTTCAGACTTCTCGAGCGATAAGCCAGGGCCACGGGGTGTTAACCCCTGTTGATTTCTGTTCTCGCCCAAAGTATCACGACTAAAGCTACGCTCAAACTTCAAATACGCTTGGGATTGATGACTCGCTCTTCGAAGTGGTTCTGGAGTTTGTGTGCCACATCTTAGCCGTGAATTATCGGTATTCGAGCTAGGATTACTTGCAACTCGTTGAAGGTCAGGCACCGTTAGTTCCGCGTTCTCATCTGAGTCACGGATCTGTTCACCCACTGCTCCGCGAGCTGAAGTGTCATGCAATGTAGATAGTTCAGGCGTTCGGCGTGGATATTCCAGTGATACGATTGGGGAACCGAGGGAATCGTGAATTGCATTACTGGAAGAAACCCGGTGGATGGTTGCCGTACCTGCACGATCGCGTCTTACGTGATTATTGAGGTTAGGACCATTGTGGCTCTTACGCATCGGTAAGGGCACAGGTTGAAACTCGTTCGAATTTAGTCTATCACTTTGAGTTAGGGGAAGTCGTGGGATATCGAGTGTTCCCGTCGAGGAACGATGAGGGCGAGATGGATGTAGAGTTACCATTGACGACCTTCCCACCGGTAGTCCTCCCTTGTTTGCTGCATCGCCCAGCCTCCTTGAGGACTCATTCTTTGAACTCAAATCTGTGTGATTTGTCTCTGGAGTCGAAAACAGGAGGTCATCAACATTGAGCTCCGAATTCTCTGTTGAAACGCCGGAAGAAATGATAGATGTTGCAGCTGCGCGTTGAATGTCGGTTAAAGGAGCTGTATACGCATGGGACTTTCGACGGAGGTCGGTACTGGTCGTTGGTTGTGCCGAACTGGGATTGTCCGAGGTTAGGAGCTCTGTTAGAAGATCATCAAGGGGTGGAGAGTTCGTAGAGTTTTGCCCTCGAAGACAGGCTTTTGGTGATAAGGATTCTGTACCATGTGTGCATCTATCGTTTGCTACCGCTCCACTTCCCAGCTTGCTCAAGCCCAACCCAGCGGACGTCAAACTTCGAGGTTGAGTAGGGGTACTACCAACCCTCGGTGACACGTCGAAGTAGGTCGCATCCTGCTCAAGCAACTTCATAAACGACGCTATGGCAGATAATCCCTTCAGATCTGTCTCAAGAATGGTCTCAATATCCTTAAACTGGGTGCAGGTGCGATTGGTGGCACTCTTCTCTCTGAGAAGTGTGGTAAGCGTTCTGTGAACACTAGTGTACGCCTGGCACAAAGCCTGGACAAGCGGTAGGTCAATACATTTCCCATTCGCAAGACGTATCCTAAAGTTCGACGTTTGCAACGAAATAGTGGTTGTGTGATTTGGGACCCCAGTGCAAGGATTTCCAAGTCCTGGCTTGCAGTCTTCAACTTTGGCCTCTCGCAGCCGAAAGGGGAACGTCAGCAGCCGTTGAAGCAACGACTTATTCTTCTTTGTCTTTACAGAACCAGCGTTAGGAGTGCTGTGCGCTTCGGCGTAATTAATTCCAACGAGCCGCTCGGTTTGCGAACTGCTGCGATTTACGCATTCACGAAGAAGCATAATATCATGTTCGGTCATTTCATCTTGACCCTTTGTGAAAAGCACAAAATTAGTCGCAAAGCCGAACAAGTCTAATAGGTTTTTGACAATCTCGCTCATGCTCAGGCCAAACTCTGGGCAATCAGGTTTGAACACTACCTCGGTCTGTCGTGCAATGGCCGTGATCAAAGTCATCAACAGCAATCTAGTAGTTGCAACCAGGTGTTCACCAGGACCGACCAAGGTACGGAACTGAAAGAGAGTGTGCTGAATGCTGCCGTGGTCAGCGATTTCAATCTCAGATCGGCCCTCCTTGTCACTTGGACTGCTCTGTCTATGCCTCATATGGTGCAAGTGCAGCAGGGTGATAAGCGTGGCCTGGGTTCTCACGAGTTCGAGCGTTTCTGAGTTGAGCGGAGTTTCGTCATCTTCTGACCTGGAGATGAAAAAGATACGTCCCAAGCTGGTGGCCCAGTCGCCAACCTCGCAAAAGGCGTGGCGTACCCGCGGCTGGGTGATGAGCGTGTAGATGAGATGCTGCCTGAGCACACGAATAAGACCACGCCTCGAAGTCTTTGCCGCATTTTCCAAGATTCTAAACAGCTGTCCGACGTAATCGGCAGTGAGTTGCATTTGGGCCGTCGTGCGAGGGCCGCTCACTAGCTTTTCGATCTGCATCACAGTGTTCTCGCACTCCAACTCGTACTCACTCATGTCGTGACTGATCTGTGGAGGACAGGTGGCTGATAGCAAGTCATGGCTGGCAGACATCTTGTAGGCTGGCGCGTCCTTTAACATTGGATACGAGTCCAAGACGTGGCTATGTAAATTATGCAAGTCACCAGTTCCAGCGTCACCGGCGGCTTGGACAACAACCGCCGGGGTATGCTGGAAGTTGGAAAAATCTGACGCGGACATATTGAATAATGATCTCCTTTCAAGTTATACTGTGTGATAATAGGTCTGAAACTTATGCATGTAACGTAAATCGTTACAATATATCGTGCCAACTGCGTTACTCAGCACGGACAGCGCACATACGTGAGATATCCAGTACAAAGCACCGTGCGGAACAGGTTGGAAAAAACTCCTTTCAAGTCGTTTCGAGACGCGAAAATTCAAAAATTCGAAATTCTTCATGTTGTCGTCGTCAGTGGTCGAGTGGTCGAGCAGAGGCGGTACGCGTGGTACGCGTGACACTTGCTGACTACTGAGGATTGTCCGACCTGGATTCGAATGGTTGGAGTGAGTGTATTGTAATTGAACATTTACTTTCCGACAGATACCAACTCGTGATTCGAGCGTGGTGTGCGCAGCATTCGCAACGCAGTTCAGCCAGGTATGCAATACTATACGAGATGCCGTGCAGTCTGGTGAGTAGTGCAAACCTAACGACCAGGTTGCCACTGCAGGGTCTATCATGGTTGAAGCGAGATGCAACTATACAGCAAGTAGATTCATTAATTAGACAGTGATTGTTTGTCTTGTTACAAAGTGTTCATACTGAGCATAGTATCATCAAACAATTCGTGTGAGATGGGTAGTCGGCAGATGCCCTGTGCAACAGGCGATGGCCACGGCGCACAGGAAGCTGGTGCCTCAAGATTGGAAGTGCATGTGTTTGACACATTACACCCTTGGACTTCCCTTCTCTACGTCCATCGACAAGCTGTGGTTGTTTTTCGTTACAATCTTCTTGAGTTGATCGCCTCAACCTCTCAGCAGGAAGCACCTTCTGAGTGCGATTGAGGGACAGGGGCCTCCATAACGTCTAAGCAGCAGAGGCGCCATCTGCATTGCTTGGTCGAGGAGGGAACCCCGCCCAATCAATCGACCGAGAAATAAGCAGTGTGGTATGCTATAGCAGCTTAGTTACGCTGACGGCCAGCAGCAGCCTTTTTCGTAGCATTCTCTGCCTGAGACCGCTGAGCGGTCATGCTTCGAGTTTGAGGGCCGCTAGTATGAGCAGAGCCTTGCTTCTGCTGCTCCTGTTTTTGCAACTGCTGCTCTTGAAGGTTTTCCGCGTTGGGACGCTGTTCTGCAGGACTCTTGCTGCGAGATCGCGTCTGGTTTGAGGCGGCCTTTTCAGCTTGGTACTCCTCAATCGCCATTGCGATATCAGTAGATTCGTCGCCCCATGATCCGCGGGTGCGTCCGCCCTTCTTGACGTGGTTCTCTCCGTGCTTGGAGCGCAGACCCTCGTAGGAGTGCTTGAATCGATCGGCCTCAAGTCGCTTGTGGCTCTTGGTGGTGTAGTGAGGCTTCAGAGTGGACATAGTGAGCGCTGTGTGGAAATACGATCTGTGCACGCGTGTTAAAGTGTTGCATTGAGTGAGAAGATCTCAGTGAGTCGGATGTAGACTTGCTTCTGGAGCAGATCCACTGCCTATGTCATAGTGCACAGGTGCTAGTCATCAATCTTGCTCACCAAGTGAGCAACCACATCCTCGCTCGGCACGGAAACAATCAAACGCTGCACATGACAGATCCCGCTCAGAACCATCTTCAAGTCCAAAGTGGTAGATTCACTCCGAGTTGGACTCATCCGTGGATGCCTTCACGTCCAAGTTACTTCCCACGACGTCGTGACACGTGATAATCTTTTAAAGCTAGGATATTTCAACTTATATTCCAGCACGATCCAGCACATAGGACGCAAACTGCACATATTCTGAAAGATCGATTAGTGACACATAAATGCACGGGACAACCCTATCTGGCTGTCGGCACATTCCCCTAGATTTCGCCAAAATTTCAGTACCTTCCCGAGTCACTGAATTTTCACTTGTCACCTTGCAAAACGGACTTTGGACTATTTCCGCACCCCAGGTTCTGGAGAGCGGTTGCGAGCCACAAAATGTGTAGCTGCTGATTTGCGAGTGCTAAGCATCCAAGTTCAATGCACTCTGCAGTGGTGATGCCATGTAATCAGCCTGTTATATCTCGAATATGGCTCCGTGTGATGGGTATTTCAATATGAAGGAGAACTGACATGCTGCACTGGGCATCATGCTGGGTGAAGATGATCGAGAACGCAACGGTAGAACATCACCGCGGTTCGGTGTTTGAACAATAACTTGCATCGTGACAACAATAAACAGATAACAGGCTAGTTTATGGTTGGCTACATTCGGACAGACATCTTCATTATTTATCTTCAGCATCCGGTTCCGGATCGAACAGAGACATGAGATTCGATCGTCCGTTGCGAACGATCGGGCCCTTGATTGTGAAGAAGTGTTCATTCATAATGTCATCAAGGATTTGCTCTTTTGAGCGGATTGGCTTGCCGGCTCCGTCTGCAGCAGGACCAGCAACAGTCGTGACAGCAGCAGGATTTTGAGTCGAAACCGATGCACTCAAAGTGGGCGAAGTGGGTCCCATTGGGCTTAGTGGCTGTGGTTGAGATTGGAGTGCAATGCCTCCTGCCCGGACTGACGTGCTTGATGCAGTGTGGTTTGTCGAAGCACCGATCGATGCTCCGATGCCACTTCCACTCAAACTACGTCCTCGAGGTGTGGAAAGGTCCATATTCTCGAATGGTTGGAACACAGACAAAAGCGAGTTCACAATTTTCTGCTGTGCAAGTGAAGGTGATGTTTCGTACTTCTTCAGAGCTTCGGGTTCGGTTGTTGAGCACGCAGGCTGCTCTGAGCTGAAGGGTAAGGACGTTTGCTGAGAATACGACTGAGGAGTTGCGACGTTCGCACCCTCATCAAATAATGCGGCCAAATGGCTGGTGGGATTGGTGGAGTTTCGGATGGGTAGGAGCAATTCATCACCAGACTCTGCTCCTACCTCGACTGGAATCACAATCTCGTTGTTACCAGGGTTCGAGTCAGTCTCCAACAGACTATCCACTCGAGCTTCCTTCAATTCTTCCATACCACAGCACAAAGTTGCCAGCTCCAGACTTCCAATAGACGCACGCTCGCACAACTCGATTCCGCCTTCGTCATGATCAAGGCCCCCGTATGATTCATCCTCATCACCTTCCACTTCGCGTTCACCCTCCTGCACACTCTCTTGACTATCCTTGCTCTCATATCTGTCTACTGTAGGGGCAGGGGTATTAGTCGAAGGTGTTGCCGAGGGGCCTACAGCGGGGATTGAAGAAGGATCTGTGGTGCTCTGCATGCCAGACTGATTCCCACTCACATTCATGCTCGGAGGCGATTCAGCTGAGGCAAACATCGACATGAAGCTCGATTTTGGCGCAGATGATCCTGCAATGTGGACTGATGAGGCCGGAACGACGGTCGCGCCCGGGAGTGAGTTATCATTGTCATCATCGAAGTCCCAGTTATAGGACTGCTCCAGTTTACGCGCTGCATATTTGTTGTACTTCTTCGGCCTATTGGAACTTCCCACATCACGTAGGATGCGTTCGGTCATGGTCATGGTCGTGGCAGCAGGTAGAGTATACGAACCATCGATTTTGGGGCTCATTCGTTCGAAGAAAAATGCCTCTGACTCGATAGTTGCGCTTGACTCTGGCACGGCGACCGATGCGGCTGAGTTTGTTGGGGTGGATGCTAAGTTCAACCCCCCTTGCCCATTACCTGAGAACACGCCACTAAGCCTGCGTTCACCAGCCTCATCGCCTCCGTTGTGCGCTGGATTATCTGATGGCACGTAGTGAGTAGGTGAATTGGCTCCAAATCCCTCAACCTCATGTCCAGCCTCTTGAGTTGGTATGGACGCATAGAAGCCAGCAACAGTCGTGTTCGAGCTGTTGGGGTCATCAAAAATGGATTTCAGCTTGCCGATGCTACTTGATGTGCCAGCAGAGCTTGCTTGTGCCGGCGAATGAATCGGAGATAACCCAAAAGGTCGAATCCGATCAGCATAGGTACCATGACTCGTGTTAGTACCAGTCACGGTTTCATCATCTTCAGTTCTTCCATGCGTTGACGGAGCTTGGCCGCCCAGGATATCCAACAGACTGCTTTGTCGGACAGTGGTTGCATGCTCAGATGACTGTGTCGTAGTGTCTGTTGTCGAGGTGTTCAGATATGCCGCACTGCCCGCAGTTGTCTCACCATTCCCATACGTGTCGACGTCAACGTGCAAGCGTGATGATACAGCGAAATTAGGTCCGCCGAGGTTGTGATTGTAGCCAGGCAGTGGCTCATCTGTTGTGTGTGCGGAAGCATGGGGATCAACAGGGAGGTCAGTAGCAGGAACAACCTCTGGGATTTCGTTTGCAGGGCTGAGGTCATGAAGTTCGTGAGGTGCCATGTTGCCGTTATTGGATGCCCTGGCCGATGCGCCAATGTAGCTTTCATCGGTGCTAACGTTGCTTGTGCTTCGCATTGATAGACCCTTCATATGACCTTTGCCGCGCTTTCCTACCCGAGTTGGGCCCATGCTTGATGCTTCACTATTCTTGCCTGCCAGAGGAGCCACAATCGAGGATTGAGCTATCACTCCTGACACGGCGGGCGTGACCCCAGAGGATGCCACAAAGGTTGTTGCACTGCGCTGATGATACCGGGGCGAACCTTTGGATGGAGAGCCATTGGACTGGAATTGAATGGATCCAGATACAACTTCATCCTCGAGTTCACTTTCATCAGATACACCGAATTGTTCCGGCGCCAGTCCAAGCGCACCTGATCGTAAGCTATGTGAAGTACTAAGCTTTCGGCCGAGTGATCGCCGGCCGCCTGAGCTCGCTGTACTCGATACGCGACCTTCGCGCCGCCGGTCAGTGGCTCGAGTTGGTGGAGCGGTTGGTGGCTGTGGACCAATGTTGTACGCATTTCCATGTTCGGAGCTGCCGTCTAGATTGATGATCAGGACAGTGATATTGTCTGTGCTGCCTTGCTTTACAGCTCGTGTTGCAAGCATTTTAGCGAGGAACTTCCAGTCAACCTCTAGGTTTTCCTGACGAAGTCGTTCTTGCGCTCTAAGGACTAGATCACAGGCCTCTTGATGACTCATGACGTCCCATAAGCCATCACATGCCAAGATCAGGAACTGGTCTTGCTGGGTTAGCTCGAGCACTTTCGTTTCTGGGGTTGCGATCAGCCCCGAAGGTTTGCCCATGGTGAACTCTTCATCCTTATACAGAATGTCACCAATCGCGCGTGTGACTGCGATTGAGAAGAACCTTTCAGAGAGAGCGGGGTGACCTAGCCTCTGCTTATAAATTTTTGCACCCATCGCTTCGAGTCTTTCCCTTTCCATTGGATTGGATTTCAAATTGTGTGCGACCGACACCGGGACTGCCTTCCCACCGCGACATAGAACAGCTTCAGAGTCACCCACGTTGGAGACTATTAGCTGGTTGTTTTGTAGAAGTGCAGTCAACACAGTTGTGCCACTGTCAATGTCTTCCGCTTTCGACAGCTCAAGCCACCTTCGTTCGACTTCCGCGAAAGCGTCATGGACCGCAGTGACTACATCAGTGTTGAATTGAGGGTGCGAAAACAGGATCGGAGCCAAGTTATCACTCACCCATTCCGAGCATCGCGATCCACCGTGACCGTCGCACACGCAAAAGAATCCACGGCAATTGGCAGCGGCTGTGAGTGGAGGCGGGCGAGTCTGGCCTGCGCTTCGCGTCCTTCGCGACGATGATCCTCCTACACTACCATTCGTAACACTGCTGCTCCGAGAATTCCTTCGAGCACGAGTGACGGGGGCCTGGGGAGGCTCTTGTGCGCTTGTGGCTGAGTTGCTTCCTGTACTCGATGAAGCTGCGGACCCTGCTCGATTCGTGGAATCAAGTCCATTCTGTTTGGTATCCTGACTCGAGACCGACGAGGGTGACGCGCGTGCTACGTCCTGATTTCCGACCTTTTGATGCCCGTTTGAGCTGACAGTCGACGAGGGCTGTGACACAGACGACAGCGCTGAGACAGCCGACGCAGCAGAAAGCAGACGAGTCCTTACGCGGGAAGGTGGATAGGGACTCTGCAGCGACGTCTGGCAAGCAGGTGACCCAACACTAGCATTCGAAGGGAAGGAAGGTGAGTTGGGATGCGAGGAAAGGGCAAGGGTGACAGAATGGCAATCCACAGGCTCTAGTCCATGGGGCGTGGGAGACTCAATCGTCGTGGTGGACAATAGATGCGGAGTGAGCAGTCTGGCAGTTGTAGTTTGTGCGAGCATCTTCAGATCTGTTGCACTTTGTGCGTTCGCACCAGCAAGAGTGCCTGTTAGATTGGTGGTGGAAGGACTGTTCTTTGAGAAGTCAGTGATGTTGGGGATAGCAAGATGTGCGTCCTCCATTGTTGGTCTCTGCCCACGGATAGCGTAGGCGCCAAATTCGGGCGCAGCTCTTCGGATTATTGGGACAGGGTTGAGATCGTGACCTGATATGCTTGCATTATCAGCCACTTTCAGGTTTCGCTGTGGAGATTGGGAATAAGTAGATGACGTTGAGGAGATTGAACCGTTTGTTTGCTGGTAGGCAAATTCGCTTCCTACACTGGCCGTACCCCACGCACGTGTCAGAGCTTTTCCCTCAAAGTCTGGGACGCCTTCTCTTGTCACCTTCGAACGACGGGGAACAAACCTTGGCGAGGCCCCTATACTGCTCGTTGTTGATACCGTGCTTATGGTTGGAACTGCTGCAGGAGCAACCATGGCGATACTTCCTTGCGTTGCAGGGATTGGGGATGGGCCCTCACTCACCGTCGTTGTTGCCATGGGTGTGGAGTTGATTGTAGCTGTATCCGGCGCCTGAGGAAAGTGAGACTGCGAGGATTGCCTTGGAAGTGGTGTCTCCAAGCCAACCACTGGAGAAGTGTTTGGACGTCGTTGAGTTGCTTCCATTTTGCTGGCGACACTTGCAATAGCATGTACACAATGCGCGTTGAGGGTGTGCGCTAGGTGATCATCGTCGATGTACACTTCCGTCGAGGGGTGGGGTGAAGGAGCTGATGCAGGTTCTGGTCCTGAACTCATCAAGGTTGACGAATTATGGGACTTGGATCACGGAGACTGGGGGATACACTTGGATGGAAATGTGTACAGAGTGACAGTGCTGCGGTTGGATACCGCCTGCCCTGGTGCACCAAGGTCGTCTTGAATGCGTTGGATGCTTAGAGTACCTTGTAGTTTGTCGGGAGAGTGGTTTGGTTCAGACTTGGTGTGATTTCCCAGCAAGGCGGTGCCATTTTACAACACGGCCAAGCACATGAAACCGTGTATATAGATGGAATTTGCAAGTTGGCTACCTATTGGGGCAAGCACTTGGGTCCCAGGATCAGAGGGTGGTCGTATGAGGGGAGTCTAAACGAAACGAGAGATCGCGTGCTAGAAGATTCATTTTGGGCAATAAGGGATGAGTGCAGAGCTGAGTGGGTGGATCCATTCTTCATATCATCTTGCGTAAGGGCCAATGCGTTAGGTAGCAGGAGATGGGCAGCGGTGCTACTCAAAGAAACAGGCATAGAGAAGCTGCACACGAGGCATTCGTTCCAAAAAGGTATTCATGTGCTAAATTCGGATCATGTCTAGGTCGAACATGTCATACAAAAAGTCCGAGCAGTAGACTGCGCGAGTTTACACCATTTCTTCAAGTTACCAACTCGATAACTATATCCCAAGTCCCCAATTTTAACCCCCTCATATCATCCTTCATCAGTCGTTTCACCTCTTTCGGCCGAGGTTTAACCGTTTGCAGACGCATGCATATTCGTCGCGTGGCCGAGTGGCGGCCAAAAACCCCATAAACACGCTGCACATGTGGTGAACATACGCGGGATATGGTTGCCTTAATTTCGCTAGATTTTTCCGCAGCTTCACCCGCGCGAGATATCCTCCTGCAGGGCTGAGTGAGAAACATGAGCTTCGTGAGTTATTCAAGAGCGGATATCGGTGCATTGGTACAGTGTATTTCGATTCCAAGAAATCGTTTCGATATTAGATTGTATCAGGTGCTTATAGCATCCTGCACTAACTTGTATACCCCTACAGCATCACACAGACGACCCTCCTCGAGCCCTTGGGAGGGTTTGCAAAATCACGAGAGAAGGGTCGACGGCTGGTGAGGTGATTCGACACCAGATATTCGCAAGGTGATACCGTAGAATAGGAAGTCAACGCGCCCCACACGCGTCTGGGTGACTGCCTGAGAACTGCGAACCAGCCATGTCTAACAATGAGATCGACTTCGACAATCCGGTCCCTTTCGAGACCATGTTCCCACAGTTCGTCGATCTCGTGGGCTGCTCCACGATGGATCCCAATTCATCACGTAAGATCCTTGCACGGCGCCTTGAGGTCCTCCAGAAGTGGGTGCACGCACCGTGCTTCATCTACCCCGATGCTGACATGGAGAAGTTCGGCCGCGAGTATCTTTTCAAGTTGTGGAACTATCTGCTGATCGATCGAGTTTGGGAAGATTCATCGCGACAGGGTGCGGATAGACCGAATCTCGACCCAGCCTTGCCATTTATATGTGATCTCCTATGTTCTCTGGCCTCCCGTACCGAGTTCGATCTGCTGCAGCTACTACCCATCGGAACCAAGAACAACAACCTTCCTAGAGGAGACAGAAGGCTGACACCAGCAGAAGCAACAGCTCGACATAAGCGGTTAAAGAAATCGTCTGATCCACAAGACTCTGCAAACTCCTCACCATCTGCGCCGGTTGTGATAAGCTTCCTGCCGTTCAACCAGCTCTTGTCCGACTTGCAGAGGTATCGGCGGCTGCTCTTACAAACGCTTCGACTGTGTCTGCGGCTCATGAACTACTTCTACCCACGTCACTTGCTTGTTTTGGATAAAGCCAAGTCGATCATGCTGGACGGAACACGAAAGAAACAGATGGAGCAACAACAAAAGCTGGAGCAGCAGAAGCTCCAAGGCAGTAACTCCCAATCGAGCAGCTCTACTTTAAATAATCCAGATGTCAAGGTTCCCCGGGTTTCTTCACGGCCGTCACGAACTCACTCGTTTGCGCGATCGAGCTCGTTCGACTTCGCAGATGCTTCCGCAGCCAACCTTATCGCTACAGAGGGACACCAACCCACAGGTGTTGCAACAGCCAGTTCTGAAGCGCCCATGACTTCAATTAAAGTTGACCCAGATACTGGTCTCCCACTGGAAAGTCTCGCCAAGACCTTGGGACAGAGCGATGCCCAACTTGCAGCGGCACTTGGCGCCGTCGCTGTGAGTACACCTGCGGTTGAGACAAGGATCAGAAAAACGTCGATGGAGATTGATTTGTTAGGAAAAGAACCCAATCCTGAATCTGGTTTCGAGGATGAGTCTACACATTTGTCCATGGTGGGCGCCACTGGCACTACTGAGGAAAAAACTGTGGTCAATAATTCCGCAAGCGACGGTTTGCAAGTCGAGAGTGGCGAAGGGCTCCCCGTGGACCATCTCATCAACTATCAGAATCCATCGCAAGAGGATGACCGCGCGGAGGAGTGGGCGTACTTTGATAAACTTTGTGCACACATCCTAGCTGTGTCATTCTTCGCGTTGCCGGATGTTCTTGGTGGACCGATGCTTCTCGTATTGACCAACCCATTACCAGCCATCGAGGCGCTATTGCGTGACAAGAGCAATCTAAAGCACGATGCACCTCGAAAAGTTCGTATTGTTAGTGATGGCAAAGGGCAACTCATGCTCATTCCAGCAAGTCGTAGAACGCGCACGCCATCAAACAATCAGTCAGCCGATTGCGCGATCAATGCGATCACCGAGGTCGAAAGGAAAGAAGAGCGCTCATCCGTCAGCAGCACCTCTGCAGGGCGAGCAGTCTCAACAAGTATCGCTTCTAAGCCATTGCCACTTTGGATTCGCAAGGCTATCCTTGAACTCAACCACCTAATGCCAATCGTTACAGTTACACGACCTCTTGGGACGGCGCCAAGCGGACCTCAGCAGCCAGGGTCACCACTCCTCGCCGGATCCCCTACGCCAATGCAACGAATGAGCACCTCACTTGCAACTACTCAGTGCTCGACAAGCAAGTTGCTATATGCACCTGTGAGGGCACCGTCTACGCCACCTTCCATGGTGGCATTTTATCCCCGTTGCTGCTACAATTCAGAGGGCACGAACCCGAGTGATGACGCCGCAACATTTATGAAGAATCATCCCAGTCTGTTTGAATGGACCCGACCCGACTTCTTCTTGGCTTCTACACCCAAGTTTTCCTCTCCAGCGAGGACGCGAAGCATTGGCTCCGTCGAAGAGGCAGGAGACGACGATGAGGCCGAAGTACGCTGGCGTCGCAAACAGCGAGAGGCTGCAGAGGGAGATCCATTGAAAATGCACCAAAATGCTGCGTCGTCTAATGCACCTCGCACCTCTGAAGTTGAGGTACTTGATAATGATTTCCCTGTGCTGCTTCCTACGGCTGCATCGGTCTTGGAGGCTCATCTCGCTGATCCAGAATTCTACTTTGTATTCTCTGGCCTTTGGTTCTCCCATGTCAAACGTTTAGCCCAGGGTGAAATCATTTGGTCATTAGTCCCCGGTTACTGGCAATTTGTTCAAAGATTCACCGAACTACTCTTACTGTACCATCGCAACTACTTCACCCATCCTGATGTTCTGTGGTGTCAGGATGCGATCCTTAGCAACCAACCCGCGGGCGCACATATGATCGGCTTTTTCTCTCGCCTCATCATGATGTCGACCATGGCGACATCGCGTGAGTCGATTGAGCGGTGCTGGAGCGTCTTGGCTCTGTGGTTCAGCCGCCTCTCGCTTGACCAGGCCAAAGGATGGGACGCGCTCACAGCCCCGCTTCCCAATTCGTTTCCACATTCGATGCTAGTTGATGCCCTACTTTTGTGTGTTCGATTGGATCATTTCCAAGTGCTCTTGAAGGTATGTAGCTTCATTTATATGCAAATGGGACATTTGTATGATGAAGCTCGAATCGAACTCCTCGAGCGAGTGATCCTAGACCCCACTGTCTTCTTGGAGCTATTCCTTCATTGGTGCAGTGAGGTCCGTAAAGTGTTCCACTACATCCTCTTATATCGATTAAAGCGTGGGGCCAACTATCAAGCGTACCTACCTGCTGCCGCAGTTCTGCGAGAAATCATCGCGCTAGCTCTGAGTGCACCTGCTCGTGTTCCTGGTTCACCAGCACCCGACGTCAAGATTCCAGCCATTGAAAACCTCAAACCCGAGGAAAACGTCTACGTTGCACAGATGCTTGTTCGAGCCTTCCGACTTAGTACATCAACTGTTACACCACCAGGTGCAGGAACAGCTATTATCAGTCAAGCCAAGCTCCAGGGCGCACTTGCAACAGCTAAAGCGAGACTCCTTGCTGCAAATCCAAACGCGAAGCCCACCCTCGCAGAGCTCATGCAACAACCCGAACTCAACAATGCTTTCTATGAACTATATATGGCTGCACTCTGTCGTGATACCCAGCCTCCAGAATCACCCGAGCATTGTCTTGGATGTCTGGCACCTTGGTTCCAAGGCGCTCCGTTAGGACAAATTGACTTCGCAGAGTTGGATGGAAGACCCATGGACAGCGACGAGGACAGCGAGTCGGAAGATCCTAACACGTTCTCTAGGCCGCCAGTCGCTGCTCCACGAGAACCTCGGGCACTCTCGGCTTCACCACCGTCTGATTCACAGGGCAGCATATTCACTCGTTTCGCATCACTGTTGTTTGGTGGCGATGACGCAAAGGCGACAAATACTGTGAGCCAACCGAAGCCAGGCTCACCTCCGTCCGCGAGTGAAGCGGCTCGATCGGAGCCAGAAACGAAGTTTTCAGCCCAGGATAAATCTGTTGCTGCCACATCCGCGGCAACCACATCGATTACGATGGCTCCTGCCCCTCCTACAGCTATCCCACTGAACCTAAAGCAAGCCCGGCGCCCTAAGCGCAAGTCTAAGGGCAAAGCAGTCGCCGCGACTCAAGATGGAAACAAAGGCTCTGCACCGGCTGCTGCACCTGAGCTCACTCCCGAGAGCTGTACAATATCACACTCTCTGCTCACAATCAAGGAACAAGCAATGGATATGATGTATGTGTCACTCTTAGATCAGATGCTCATCGATCTGCGCATGCAGGACGAGTACGGTTGGTCAATTGGCGCTGATCAGCGTCAAGATGCCGAAGCAGCAGCGCGCCGTAAGGCGAAGGCTGATGAAAGAATCCGACTCCTAGGTGGCACCGGATATGGTGGAGGTACCTTTGATGCGTACTTGACGTCACTTGATCCGTCTAGACCGATGGGCATGCTTGTAGTCCCAGCACGGTTGCGCCCCTATTTACGAGCATCTCTTCAAGAGTTCGAGGAGAATGAGAGGGTGTATTTGAGTTTGCAACAACTTGGATTTCCTGAGCCTCCATCAACCATTCGACCTGCTGAGGTGCCGCGCAAAAAGACTACCACAGGACCGGTACCCAAGTCTTCGGCTAGTTCGCAACCATCGCTTGGCGAAATGGAGGCCCATTCGCCACTTACATTCACGGACCCGATGCCAGCACCACCTACTCACGCATTTGTGAGAATGCCACAGATTCACTTTGCAATCGAGTCGAAGCCAACCGGTATCAACTAGCTCTCGGGTCCGTCCCTTCCAATTTACTTCTTCCATCCCCATCTACGCGGATTGAATAACTTGTGATGCTTGTCTGCTTTCGGTCTCCCTACAGCTTTTTCTCGCTGAGCTTTACTGTCCCGTGCTTTTCCTTTTACATTCAATTGTTCCGGATCAACAGGCTAGTCTAAGACTCCTCACGTTCACAACTTCATCCTTCGGCCTAAAGGGTGAGACATTGATAATCCTAAACTCAATACAGCATTGCTGTTCATAATCAATACTTAGGGTGCGACAACTTGCCACACTACCCTGCTAAAGTGCTCGAGTCACCCCGCTAATGAACGACCGGCACACAGAAGTGAGTTTTTGAAAATTTTAAGGGAGTACAAGTTAGATTTCCCACATTGTAGAATCTCAGGACTGTGCACGGGAATCAGGGTAAAAACTGCATGAACCTCTGATAATCCCATGTTCAACTCCGATCATGACGATGAAATTGCTCGCGCGCACGCAGAGGCCCTGCTTGCGACGAGTGATCTCAAAAAGGAGAACATTCAGCGTGCACTCGCGTCGAATGAGCAGTACCTTAAGGTAGTAGAGCGCCATCTTACAGCCATTGAGAACATGCTTGAAGCTAATATGGAGAAGAAGGTACGTTTCTGCATGTGTTTTGCATACCACCCTCTCCGCGTCATCTGATTCTCTAGATACTTTGCTAATCCGAAGCTGAAAGTCAAGGCACGAAACTTATGTTCTATTCCTAACCGGGATCCTCTCACGTATAGAACCTAGTCTGGCAGATGATAACCTCATCCGCAAAGAATCGCGTCCCTCCTGCGATTCGCCGAGCCGTCCTGGCGATCCCACGATTTATAGATCAGGCGGGAAACGAGCCTCCTCCAAATCGGGATACAATCGCGAAAGGCAAACTGTACAAAACGATTCCCATCATTCCACGTCCCTCCAGGTGGACGAAGAATGAAATTGATGTCCTAAACGAGGCCGTCAACTACGCCAGTCTGTTGAGAGTTCAAGCTCAGCTTCGGCGATCGTTTCCAGGAACGCTCCGAGATATGCAACTCTCGGATATTACGGGGGCACGATTACCCAATTCCGATCAAAGTGCGCCCTCCTTTGCCTTCCGTCCCTATTTTGATTCAGATGATGAAGACGACGCCCCGCTCTTTGCATTGGCCCGATCCCAACTCAACCCGAGCGTCAGCTCCGACCCGATGACACCATCCTCGTCATCCTCGGCTTCTGACGATCGCCGCGTGAATATCGCATGGTTTGCTTTACGCTTGGGAGTCTTCCCTCACTCCTTTACGTCCGCACTGAATCCTGACGACCTCGCAACCACAATGCCTAGTCCACGCCCATCACAAGGGCAAGGCTCAGCAGATGTACCTGGAACAACCACTGGTGCCGGAGTTGCGGGCATTGTTTTGCGTGGACCTCCTCAAGCAGACGTTGCTCGCGTTGCCGCCATTGTTGACCGCTTCCTCGCGCACAAGTCTGCTGCTCGAGCATCATCCACGGCCCCAACGGACCAGCGCATGCAGGTAGGCCGTACTGCTAGTGATCAGGGTGAGAGTAAAGAGGAGCTTGAGACACCTACATGGGGAAGTGTGATGGCAGATGCCACCCGCATCAATTGGGCATACATTGCAGACAAGTGGGTTCGAACAAAATCGGGAATGGATTGCTATCTTCGGTGGAATGCGGTCCAGAATCCTGCGATTCGAACGGCTCCATGGTCACAGGCTGAACTTACCAAGTTAAAGGAGGCAATCGCTCGTCATCGAGCCCGTAACTGGGTTGCAATCGCGCAGGAGGTCGGCTCCGGCCGCACGCCATTAGACTGCTTAAGACTATATCAACAGAAATTGAGTCTGGTTCATGTTCAGAATGGACCTTTCACACTAGCGGAAGATGCTGAGCTCGCTACTTTGGTCGCTCAGTTTGGCGATGCCGATTGGAACAGGATTTCGATGGAAATGTCGACCTTCCGTATGCCAAAGCAGCTTGAGGCTCGTTGGCACAAGTCCGGAAATAGCCTCTTACGACGTGGTCGGTGGAGCGCAGAAGAGGATGCAAGACTGTTGTTAGCAATTCGAGCCTATACAGTGGTCACAGAAAAGAAGAAAGATGGAGATCCCGACAACGCACAGCAAAGCGAATTTAATGAACACGTGTCTGATGACGAGGAGGTGGATGATGATATGCCGTTGTCGTTACGGCGCAAGCCAATGAAGAGTTCATCATCGTCTTCCTCCTCGCAGACAGGCTCCGAGGTAAAATCCCTTGAAGACATTGTGAATGAAGGAGGGCACGTGCGCATTCTTTGGGCACGCGTTCAGCAACATCTGCCTGGCCGAACCGACCTTCAATGCCGCGAGAGGTATATGAATTTGGTAGCTCGAGCGAAGACAGGAAGGTGGACACCAGAAGCAACTGCTGCTCTCCATGAAGCGGTCAGTACCCATGGTGCAGGCCAATGGCAAATGATTGCATTCCAGCTGCATTCCGCTGGGTACGGCGACTTCGATTGGCGTGCTTGCAAGAGAAAGTGGCTAAGCACAGCAGACGAGAATCTTGTTCGGGACTATAAGGAGAAATCCAAGGAGCAGGATGTTTGATGTGCGTAAATAAACAGTTTATTGTTAACAGGAACAGGCCATGCTAGCCAACTGGGATGCCGAGGATAGTCAAGTTCCCGACATCACTTCGAAGTAGTACTGCTTTGCTGGCCTTCGGCAGAATAGTAGCACGCGAAATACACTTGTGTCATACCATTCTTTGGATGAGTCTTTACCTTGATGAGACCTTCCTGCATCATCATTTCAACCAACTCACCAATGCTTCGACGGATGTTGTTCTTAGCTGCATTTCGCAAGGAAAGCTGCGCTGAGATGTCTAGATCCACCAAGATCTGGCGACTACTGTCCGTCGTGCGCTTACCCCAGACCAAGGGAGAAGGCTGCCCAAAGCCCGAATACCTCCATTCACGGTTGACTGCGAATTCCCAGATACCTGATGCACCATTGATAACGTGATACGTCTCAGTGTACGCGGTCACGGGAGAAGGATTCATCAGCCGCTCACGTGTACGTGCTGTTGCAGCACCTTCACCTGTTGGAGCCTTGTGATGCCCAATGACAGCAATGAACTGTTTGCTGGGCTCGGTTGTAGCGAGATCCTGCTGCTGTGGCTTTGCTTCACTTTCTTCACCTTTCCCTCCTATGTCACCCTCGGTAGTGCGTCGAGTGCTAGCTGTGGAATTTGCGCTTTCTGTTGACGTACCGCCTCGAATGACTTGAGTCTCTGTTTGGATAGTTTGGATGGCCTTTGCTGCCTGAGCTGACGAAGATGATGGCGCTGCACTGCCTGTGGCCGATGTAGTCCCTTGGCCAACTAGGGACAGCGCCGATCGAATGACGCTTCCAACGGTAGAGGTACTCTGAGCGCCAGTCGTTGTGGCGGTCTTCTGGGGACTTGTGGGCTGTGCTACTTGTGGAAGCTCACCGACTCGCTCAGCTAGACCAGGCTCAAGCAAGTCGACAGACACTTTCTTCACCATCGACGAAGTAGCTTTAGCGGCGGCAAGAATCGCTGCAGTTTCACTGGACTGAGTAAGGGCAGCGCGGAGGGATAGGTCACACTCACCAGAGTCTGTAGGATCCGCGGCGATACGATTCGCAACAAATGTGGCCACGTCAATGTCGTAGCCAAGGCGGTAGTGTGGGATCAATCCCGTGTCAAGTGTGTTTCGCGGAAGGATGGACTCTGGTGACTCAACAACTAGTTCCTTCAGTATCTCTTCAACTGCCGCGCTATTCAGTGTCTGAATTCCAGTCGTCGAAGGCTTGCCAGTTTGGGGATCAACTTGTGATGACGCCAACAGCGCGGCAGCCGACGTTGCCGTGAAACTTTCATCCTGCACGACCACCACAATCCGAGGAAGCCCTCGAGCCAGCAGTTTTCGGGCTGCCAGGAATGCTGTCTTGCGATCAACGACGGAGATGTAGATGGTTGGGTACGACACGGAGGCATAGAATGGTTCGATTGAACGAGATGCAAGCGATATCCCACTCAGTGTCAGAGCTAACGAAGCTGAGTTCGTGACATCATCCTCTGAGACCTGGCTTCCGTACATCACTGAGCTTCGTCGAGTCGTTGAGAACGTTGCGACCGCGCTTGCTGTAGAGGGGGCGCGGGAAAGAGTGAGCGAGGTCGTTTCACGCTCCTCCTTTGATAGACTTTCTTGTTCAATGTGTCGAAGGGTATCCTCGGCGCCAGCCATTACGCTCTTAAGAGCTTGGCTGTGAGTGGACAGCAGCATAGCAGCATCCGCAGTAGCACGCTCTGTACTCAGAGGAACGATGTCTAGTGCATCTCCACCAACGTAGTGCTCAACCTTGTTTTCATGGTACGCGTAATTACGAGAGGCCAGACTTGCATCCGTACCGATAGCAGCGGCCAGGGTCGTGCGTCGCTGGCTCAAACGACCGAGTACCGCGGAAACAATCAGCTCAGAATCTTCTTCTGCGGAGACTTGCTCACCTTGCGGTCCGAGGGGCACACCCACAAAGAGACCGTCCTCACCTGTGTGTGAGGCTTGCTTTAATCCGAAGACCCGATCCCACGCAGAGGTGAACTTTACGGCTACGCTTGCGTCATTGCTCGACGCCACGCTTTCATGGAAGGCATCTACCACAAGCGCGGAGCTCGGATATCGGTACAACTTTAACTCGGCGTCTGCCGAGTGGATCATTTCGGCTACCAGACGAATAGCATCTCGGAGGGTTGTGGACTTTGTGAGTGCCAAAAGATCCTTGGCCGAGGTCGTCCAAGTCGTAGCTGCGTCTGCATCTGATTGGGCGCTCTCACAGCTTGTCTCTGACTCTTCTTGGCTTTGATCAGAGGGAATGCCTTCTTTGGATGGCGCCGATTGATGCTTAGAGGCGATTTCATACAGGAGGAGTTTGGCTGCAGTGCGCAATCGATGGATGCGCTCGCTTGCGAAGATACCCACGAGTTCCTGCGGTGTGACCTGGGCAACGGTTAAGCCAATTCGACGTACGAGTGCCGTAGCCATAGCGAACGGGTTCAAGATGGCGTTTTCAGTTGCATCCGCTGTTTCTCCAGGTGCGGATGCTGATGCTAGAATGTCAAGGGTCGCTGTGAACCAAGGAGATGCGCGTGCACAAATGATAGGCGGCGTACCTGCAAGCAAGTGACGTGCAATTATTAACGTCTGTCGCACGGACAAGCCACCGAAGCCCTTGGTGAGGACTAGAGCGGCCGCGGGCACATCTGATGCGGCGAGTAGCGGTAATCTTAGCGAAATGAGCACGGCTAATGAATAGAACACCATATACTCAGGAGAATTGCCGAGCACATCGTCCCACAGCAGCTGTGCCTTGGGGATCGATAATGCATGAGAAAACATGGTCATGTGCCATGCCAAACCATACATATCGTGATTCAACCCTAGCCGATGTAAATGGATCGCTAGCTTCGGGTCATGGAACGATAGCAGCTGATTGAGCAGAAGTGCAAGTCTAGCAAGGGGAATCTGCGTGTTTGATGTGTAAAACGGTGCAAGGAATCGTTTGATGATGCCCACAGTCACAGCAAATGCAAGGGGAAGGTCGTTCGGGTACGTGGCTGCGACCACAGCACAGACGGACTCCAGACCTTGCCAGTAAACAAACGGCGCAGGCTTTCGCCGCACCATCGCTCCATGAGTCGACTCGACTCTCGTGTTGAGGGCCCTAGGGAACATGATCTTCGCAGGAGATGACATCAACGTTGCCAAACCGTCGGCAGAACCCCACGAAAAGTGTGAATACGCTAAGGGCAGCGGCAGAGAGGACGATCTACTCAACCTCTCGGCTATCTCGACATCAGCAGAGTCGAGCACTTGTCGCAAGCTTTGCCCCAGGACACTGTCAGCTGTGTCTTCGACAGCGGTGTATGACCTCAGGGTCTGACCTGGGGAGAGCATTTGCACAGGCTCCTCATCAATGGGAATGATGCAAAGGCTGGGATTTCCCAACGCCATTACGACAGCCTGTAGCAAATCCCTCAAAAATGAGGTGCCATAAGCACTATTGGGGAGGGGGTGGTATTGATGACATCGGGCTAGATCCTTCTCAATTTGGTCCTTTTGCGTAAAAGTGTCTCGTGAGCGTTCGATAAAGGGACGTACAGAGGCCTCAAAGATTTCACGGTAGTTACTTTTCACCCCAAGCAAAATTGCCCACGTTTGGCTGCGAACCACGTCTGTCAGAGACGACAAAGCGGGCTGTCGTGGTGGCGCTTGAAGATACAATGGGAGATGGGGGGTAGAGTCTTTCGCTTGCCATCGTTCGTGCAATAGCAGCGTCTTTGAAACGTAATCCTGAATCGAGGCAAAAAGATTAGTCTGATAGTTTGAAGTTGACGAGGCAGGTGAGTAGAGACGATTGCAAAGCCGCACCAATAGTGCTTTCGCCGTCGTTTCGGTTGCCGCGCGAGAAACTAGATAGGCCATAGCCATCTTTGCGCGGACATACTCACTCACGAGAGGTGGAATGCGCTCATAGCTTGTTACATCTTCATCTGGAGTAACCTGAGCGTCGGAGGTTTGTTCTAGCTTGATCCGCCCTTTGCCACCTGCGGCAGAAATAAATTCATTTGCATCAGGCAGTGCGACTGCCGCAAGGATCTTTTCGATCGCCTCACACTCAGCATTCAGCGCCATACCACTGACAATCTCGACTGCAGCCAATTGAGTAGGCGATAGATGCCTGCCATACACACGCCCAGCTACCAGGGATTGTGTCATACCGTCAAGCAGCGCCAGATCCTGCACTAGCTCACGCAAGGACGCTGCAGGCCGAGAAGTAAACTCGTCGATACATCTTTTAATCGAATGAACTAGGCTGCGAAGGGAAACGATGATAAGATGCGATCGTCGAGTTGCTGGGACGTAGCTCATCGCGGGCAGATCTGCTGGATACAATCCTCGAATACTTGAACGCACGCGTGCGTCTTGATTTGCAAACGATGCGAAAGCCGGCTGGCCGAGTACTGTCGGGAGCACCACATCTCCACACTCGTTCGCTAAAGCCGTAAGGATGGCTGGAAGTGGCTTAGTTGATTGCGCAGGATCTTTTAGAACTTGAGAGAATTCCGCTCCCTCTTGGGCACGCAGGAACGCGAGCAGGGAGTCAAACGATGCAGAGGATTCATTTCCAGCAAAGTGGCTGATACGCTTATGATCCAATGAAAGAGCGACTGCAGAAGTTGATGATGATGCTTGCTGGACGAGCGATGCATAAACCTGGGCTAGATAAGCCTTTCGCTCTTGACCATCCTTGGATTTGTCTTTGGACGCAGACATGGCTTCTCGACGTATCGTTGATGCCAGGTCCGTCGCGAACTGCGTGGCATAGAGATTATCGGTCTCGAGCAATCGGATATGCAACGAAAACAGCTCGCTCAAGTCCCATGTTGCCTTCGCCAAGAATGATGACTTGAAAGATTCACCTGACTGCGATCCTGGCTCATAAGCATGGAGTAATTGAGGCTGGTCGCTCAGGCTGTCATGTAGTGTGTTCCAAACCAGCCCTTTGTCGGCGTGCTTGGAATTGGCCTCCACGATGGTAACGAGTGGCAAATAACCCTTGGCAGCAGAAATTGGAGTGCCTCTAGGCGGTTGCGCCGACGTGGAATGCAGAGATAATGAAGCAGGAGGGTAGGGAGCGTTGGGAATGCCCATAATCCGCTTGGAGGCCGGGCCAGGTGGTGATGGGTTGAGCTGTGAGTAGCGAGCTGACACGACTGCAGCGGATTGGGACTCTGGTGCGCACAGTTTCAGGAAAGGGTGTGAGAGCATATCTGCTGCAGAAGCGCGAGACCGTGGATTTGGGGTTAGACAGGCACTAAGGAATGATGCAAACAGATCCCAATGCCTATCTTGCGCATCGGTGGTCTCGCTGGCGCCGAACATGCTAAAATAAGTCGCTAGTGACGTCTTGAGCTCATTCACCAACGCCTGACTGTTGTACCATTCTGTGACTGAAGACGTTTCGACTGCTGCAGGGAAGAGAACCATGCTTTGCCAGCGATTCGACTTAGTCATATGCTTCGTTGTTTCACCGAAGATAGCAGCGCCTCCTGAGGATAAATCCGACTCGTCTGAATCTTCGTGAGGACCGCTTGCATCTGCACGTGCTCCTGCAAGGTTGAGCCATGCCATCAAAGTATTGAGGCATTCGTCGAGGCTTAGCTCTGTGTTCACCCCCAATGATTTCTGTAGAACGGTGGATAGTGCCTGCTGTGCCTCGACAGGTCCCAATGAGTCAATTTGTTGGAGCAGCTGGGCCAGCACCCCAATGGAATTGGCTGTCAGCGCCTCGCTAGATTCATCGACGACATGCTGAGCGGAGTCTGGGAGCAGGCCAACAGGGTCACTTGGGCCTTCTTCAGTATACTCTTCTTCGACAAGCTCGATCTCTTCGTACTCTTCCCATTCGCTCTCAGACTCATGTTCAGAAGGCCGATTGGTGGCGGTAGTATCAGATTCTACTGCTTGTGACTCGGCCTCTGTGTCGCTCAAACCCGTTGACAGTTGGGGCTCGAGTGCTGGAGGAGCTTCAACAACCAATGCTTTGGAGCTCGACTGTTCTAGCTGCACTGTCGGAGGTTGGGAAGAGCTGGACTTTGCTTTCTTACGTCGCTTAGTTATCTTCCGCTCAGCGGTTCGCGTGAGCTTTCTCGACTCACTGGTGGCTGCGACGGCCTTACCAGAGACAGATCCCTTGATTGCTGCCTTGAGATCTTGCGCGTTCTCGGTCAAGCATGCAAGTGCAGCCCGCTCGGCATCCGTCAAGCAAGCCTGCGAGTGCTTGTCAGCAAACAATAAAGCCTGAGTCAGGAATGAAATTGCCACAAATCGACGGTCCAGCTTGGATCGAGCAGCCGTATTGCGTTCAGCTTCAGGAGCTCCCGTTACTGCCTTGAGCTCTGAGACTAACTCGTGCCCTAGCCGAGCCAGGAGAGCACCCAACGACCAGATATCAGAGGCGTGCGCAGTTCCAGGATTCATAACTCGCGCGCCGAATTGGGCCACATGCGTTAACGATTCTGGTGAAGCAGCATATATATCTCCGAGAATAGTAAACGGAACCAACGATCCTTCTCCCAAGAGGAAGAAGTTTCCCGCTTCAGAGATTTTGCACCCATGGATGAGGACCGAATCACTTCCCTGATCGATTTCAAAGTGTCGCTTGGGAATCGCAATGTTGGAGAGGCCCAAGTCTCTGTGCGCAAACCCAGCCTTGTGGAGGAAGAAGAGGGCTCTAAGGGTATCTCGGGCGATCGTCGCGATATTTCTCAGCCATGGATTCACTGAAGACTTGGCGCGAGTTTGAAGGGTTTCCGAAACACCAAGTTTCAGGGCACTGCGAGCAATGCACTGGCGCACTCGTGTACTTGCTAGCGTTAAGGGATGTTCTTCGGTCACGAGCAGCAGCTTGTCTCGACTCAAATCCAGCACGTCGATGTACTCACACAGCAAGGGGCAGCCCTTGAGTTTCGCCTGAAGGGTTATGAATCTTGCCTGGATCTGTAGACTAGGGTTCCTCTTGGCGGGATCCTGCTCGCGCGTACTGCTCTCATACTCTGCTAGTTCTTCTGGTGTTGTGCCGCGCTTGGTGGCAGCGTCTTGGATCTCCGCGTTAGATACGGAGTCTGAAGCTTGTACATCTACAGCGATCTGCTCCGGAGTGGCTGACGCATAGCCATACGCAGGATGCCATGGGATGATAGGCACGACACGCAGGCCAATACACGTCGAGGCCTCAACCGCTGACAACATGGTCTACAACTATGACGTCACAGTGTGTCTAAAGAATCTTGGTCTCCAGCGAATTGAGCCGATGCGTGGGGAGCGAAGTGGAAGCGAGGGTAGCGTGATTCCGCACGGGACGACGCTGGGGTCGGATCTTAGGCGCGGGTCGCTTCTCGATCGCGGCTTTTGTGCACTCACGGACGGTTGAAGGGTGGGTGACGGAGGGGTAAAAGCGTCTATATGAAGGTATTACAATGAATTTACAAGTTAAATATAAGTCTACAATAGTTCTACAAGTTGTCCAACGTGAAATAAAAGCTTGTGTTCATCACAACACTCTCACACTCAGCCATGCACAACCATCGCACTAATCTGGATTTTTACTTTCTCAGCCATTCGGAATCTGTGTCGGATTGCGAGGATCCCCAACGATTTGTGCCCAGCTGTGACTGCAACAGAGCGATCTGGGCATGAAGCCGTCATATATACTTTTTCAGGCTCAGACCCAAACCGTCATCGGATATCACCTTCTATAAAATCAAATTTCCACTGCTCGTTTCACTTTTCAGACATCTTTGATTCCCATACCAGCCGCGTGTGGCGCGAGCTTTGATCCAGGCAGCGCTCACTCTGCGCGCCACGGTTCACGAATTATCAGGCTTTTGGACCCGCACGCACGGCGCGCGGTCGAAGCCAGTTGGGTTCGTTCCTTAACAATCGACTCCACAGTCCACGTATTGGGGTTTGAAGCGCGTTACTAGCAGCGGTTGCTCAGTCAGACTGCGAGACGCCATATCTGGTGCCAAGATCTACTGCCGCAGCGCATCATGTCAAGTGTCGTGCGCGATAGCCCCGAAACCACCTCGGGCCAGTCCGGTTTCGCCGAGTCTTGGAGACGTTGGTTGGCACGAGGTATCCAGCAACCACTCCTGCTCTGTGCTGGGTGCCAGCTCCGTACTCCCGATTGGTACTGTGGAATGTGCAATCAACGCTACTGTGACACGTGCGATCAGACACTCCACCCTTCGACCTATACGCAGGTTGTCGTACCCGTCGTGAAACGCAAACCAAAGCAAGGCAAGAGTCGTCGAGGCTCGGCCGCGGGTGCGTCGGATCGGTCTCAAGAGAATGCAGAACATGATAGTAATTCCAACGAGGACTCGTTGGGCAATCAAGCCGAAACGAATGAGGAGCTCCAAGAGAGCGATGAAGAGGAGTTCGTCGAAAATGAGATCCAGACCGTAGAGGTCCCCTCGTCCCATCGGCGAGAACGGTCCAAGGTTTCTTCCAACATCTTTATGGTATCAGCCATTACTCTGCTGCGGCTTGACGTTATCCTTCCAAGGCTTCGGATTCTGTCAGATATACCAGATACCCTGAAGGCATCTTGCTTTTCCCTTGGGTCCCCGAAGCATCAACGAGAGTCTCTCACAGCAACCACGAGCAAACCATTGAGACGAAAGTGGTCCACAACCAAAACAGCATCCCCCGTACCTATGCTTGAAGAGGATAGCCTTGATGAGATGGACGAGCCCAACAAGGGAGCTGCCTTATCGTATTTGTCAACTCAGAGGGGCCAGCAGGCCAGTCCACCGGGTCGTTCCAGCATCTCGCAAGGTCAGCCAGCGGATGACACCGAACATATGGCAGTCTTTTGTGAAGTCCATGTGACTTCTCTTGTACAATACTATTGCCTCACATGTGAAGCTCGGCTTTGTAACAAGTGCATTAGGGAGGAGCCCCACAACCAGTCTCAGGAATTGGTTCTCTCCCAAGCGGCATCTAAGTCCCCAAGTTTGGGTCAGGTTCTACAAGGCGCAGCAGATATAAAGGGCGAGACGGTACAAGACTCGCATCATACCGTGCTACCTTTGGAGGCCGTGTTTTGGCCTCGAACTGCATTGCTGTGGTGCCTAGCACAAACGGAACTCCGCCCTCGATTCCAGCTTCTGCTTGCCCTTCAGCTCTGGTGTCGACAGGTCCAGGAAATGAGCACCAAATCAGTCGAATCAGATGCTGGAAACTCTCTCATTACACGAACCTACACCCTTGAGGCGTTGCTCCAACAGCAACTCGCGGGACTGACGAATGCGGAGGCTAGAGTGTCCGCCGTGCTCGGACCCTTCATTCGCAGGCAGTCAGGAACAGCAGAGTTCCTGTCGACATGGCGCGACCAGATTAGCCTATCTACATCCCAGCCAGATGATAATCAAGCAGAGCCGAACACTAAAACTAATCCAATCCCCATACCTGCCCTGCCACAGCTCTACGTAGGCCCCGACAGTCTCCCGTGTGTGCTGTCAACTTACCCTTGGGCAGTGTCTCGAGCAACAACAGTGTTCTCAGGCTCAGGTGCACGCCCACGTACATCTTCGCCTTTTTCGCCTGCAGAGGTTCTAGATATCATTGAGCGATACTTCGAAGCTGTCATGTCAACGATTGACTCATTACTCCAAGCAACTTCGTTTCCGATGGACCCTTATGGATTCATCAAGGGCCCACAACCACAAACTCCTCAATGTGTAAGCACCGAACAAGACATCTTAGACCAGCGCCGCGCCGGTCTGGAGCAGCTGGCTCAGCTGATTGCGGCCCAGACAGCAGCGAAGCTCCAGCAAGAAATGACATCTATAAACCAAGCAACAATCGATGCGAGTCTCGAGACAACGAGCGTTGTAAAGAGGCTAATGCATCATCTAGCATGCGATGACACAACTCATGATAATGAGACATCCAAGGACACTAACCCACCTTCGGCACGAGTAACAACCCAGGACGAAACTCGTCCCGGTCAACTTAAACACCGCAGCTCTTTGTCGGAATCGTATACGTCGTCCAAAGCCGTCGTCACTCAAATGCAGGCAGGTAGTACAAATCAAGATGCTGGAGAGGGTACTACGCCAACTTCATCAGAGCCAATGGACAGGGAGAAGGCAGATACACATGGGCTGGCTCATATGCAACTGTCCACCATCGGCGGCCAGTTTAACGTTCCTATAACGCCCATTTCAGACATATCTCAGCCGTCTCCTGGTGCATCATCACTTATTTCTGGAGGAAACTCGTCAGTCTTCGGGATAGGTACGACGTCTCAGCTCGGCACCCATGGTGGGGATGCACAGTTTCAAACCCTATCTGCAGTTGCTGAAGAAAATAATGCTGCTACAGAAGCACCAGAGCAGGTTTCTGCGCGTGCGCCGGTCCGAACACCCGTTCCAGGCGTTGGAACACTGCCTCAAACTGGATCCATCCTCGAGACAAATTCTGACGCATCCATCGCGATTGCTGCACCGCAACCTTCAGTCATAACTCGCCCCTTCGTGCGCATAGACTCTACGAGTGGCCGCGCAGGCATAGCGCGTGAACCACAGCAGGCGCCTCCAGGCGCGGCCAACTCAGTCTTACAGCAGCAGCGCTCAAGATCCACGATTGGTGGCATGACGGACGTGCGATCGCAGACACCCAAGGCGTCACCAACCGTGGACTCTGTAAGTGAAAGGCTAACGGCTCGTAAAATTGCACATGCCATTCGATCGATCGAAGCAGCAGCGGAGGCAGAAATTCAACAGTGGGAGGATCTGTCAAAGCGGCTGCTGCAGGTCTCGAAATATGTCCTCTCGCGAAGGCAACCGAGGGACTCCAGGCACGAAGAACCCGCACTTGAACCAACCCTCGAATCGCCCATGCACTTCGCTTCAGCAGCACGGTCCCACGCCGCTATGACAAGATCCAGTCTCTCAGGCAGGCCAAATCAGAAGCCCGCTGTGCTGCCTTCTACTGATTCGAACGCCACGGGCACCTATTCTAGGGGAGTTGAACAAGCGCCTGCAGTTCAGCGACCTCATCAGTTCTATCTTCCCAGCCTAGTCCCTTCTAATGCGTTGTGTGTTACGCCTACAACAGCCGACCCTACGATCCCGCAGTATTCACAACCCGTACTGATTCAACAACCTTTGCACCGCACCGTTGCTCCGAATCAACCAATTGCTTATGTCCAGTTCCAGCCTAGATCAACAATTCCAACTCACCCTGCTCCATCTCAGCAATTATCACCCGAGCTGGCGGCGCTTGCAAACCGGATAGCCGCGACTGTTAGGGCGACCCAACGAGGCAGGTAAGTGTCTCGTTTCTCATGTTTTCTCATTTCTTAATGTCACGAATACAGTTTGTAGAGTTTGTAGGACGTGGGAGCGATTAGTATGCCTGATCTGCTGGATGCAGGGAGTGTGCAAGCTGCTCTATAACTCTACCATGCTGGTCTGTGCGTAACCTCCGCACTTGCCCTGAATCCGCTCGCCTCTCCAGCTGCTTCAGGTAACTGCTCCAGGTAACTGGCCCGGGTAAGCTGGATATTTCTCTCTATTGCACAGTTTCAACTTTGCGGAAACTGGATCAGAATGTCAAGCGAGGGTGAGACAAAAGGCGAAACCAAGGAGACCAAGGAGAGCTCAACCGTTCCCGCCGAAAAGAAGGAGCTGACAGGGCCCTACTCATGGATTATCCTGGGTGGAGTAGGTTTCATTGGAAGACACTTTGCTAAATTTTTGGTAGACAACAACTATGCCAAGCAGGTGCGTGTTACAGACAAGGCCCACTGGGCCATGTCCATGATGAATGATGAACACAAATCCCTGTTCTCATCCAAAACGGTTGAGTATATGCAGGCAGACCTGACGAAGAAAGGTACGTACTTGGTCAAGTGGCGTCGTCTGGGCTTTGGCTTGGGTTTCGCGGCATTAGGAGCTGTAGCTGATATGCATTCAATCCTTAATCACTTAACACCATTTTAGACCATGTCGAACGTGTTATGAACCAGGAGTTCGACTTTGTTGTTAACTGTTGCGGCGAAACTCGACCCAACATCCCGGAGGAGGAAATCAGGATGCGAGCCATTGACCCCGTGGTGAACTGCATCGAGGTGGTGAAGACGTGGAAGAGCTTCAAGAAGTGGGTGGAGGTCTCAACAGCACAGGTGTACGATAGTGACAACTCCGCCTCCACGGAGGCAACTCCAATGAAAGATCTTAAGCCCTGGACATATGCTGCTCAGTGCCGGCTCGAAGCTGAAAAGCTGGTGCGCGGTTCAGGTCTGCCTCATGTAGTCGTCCGACCAGCGATTGTATACGGGCCGGCCGACACGATGGGCATCATGCCACGCCTGTGTTGCGCGGCTGTCTATCAGAAGCTGGGTGAAACAATGACTTTCATGTGGACCGAGAAACTCAAAATCAACACCGTCCACGTGAAGGACGTGGCTAAAGCTCTGTATTACGTTGCAACCAAACCTACATCTGGCTACAACACATTCAACCTTGCAGATCGATGCAACTTCGATCAGGGCAAGCTCAATGCCATCATTAGCAAGTTGTTTGGAATCAAGACAGACTTCTTGGGAACGATCAAGTCGCACCTGGCTCGCTTGAGTCTAAAGTCCGCGTGCGATGCAGCAAACGAGGCTCACATGCCAGTATGGAGTGGGCTGCTTAAAGACCACGGTATTCTGAACACACCACTGTCTACGTATATCTCGCTGGAGCTTCTTTATAACAATTCTCTGTGTGTTGATGGTACTTACATCTGCACCGTGCTGGACTTCCAGTACGACCATCCAGAGTGCAATGAAGCTGAGATCCGCGATATGATCAACTATGCCGCCCAGCAAGGTATTCTCCCCGACGGCTTACTCAAGAACTAAGATAGTGCGTTGCATCCGACACGTCGCGCATATTGACGTTGGGTCCATCCCCTTTCTTTGAGCTGTCCTCAACGAACGAGCGGATTCTTGCCAAGTTTGACAGACATAGCTACGATCCTAGGCTGTCTGTGTACCTCCAGATTTGGATCATGTATATCTTGACGAAGTTAGCAGAGCATTTCACACTAGTTTCACCACTTCCAGTCCTTTGTTGAGACCAGGCCAGATTTCCAGACGTCACCATATATCCTCGAGACTTTCTGATAATACAATGGGCAAATGCATACATGATTAGGTGCCCAAGGTATAGCAGTTTTTATTTTCTCACTTTCGCTCTATAGGCCGTTTCTATCGGTTCTTGAGCCAGTCCCCACCGAATTGAGCTGCTGTCGTCGCGCGACGACAGTTTTCGAAAATTACTTCTGCATGGTGGATAGGAAGAATCGAGCCACAAGAGAAAAAAACGGATCTCTGAAGGGCAGCCTTTGGGAGTAAAATTCACGTGATCCAGGTGATGCATAGACTTACAAACTATTCTCCCCTGATAACACGTTGTCACACTCATTATAGTACGAATGTCCAGTTCCAACAGTCTGCAGGAGCTGCGCGTTCTCCTTAAAAAATTCTACAATGTTGCCGTTAAGCTCGAGGAGGACCAGCGCTCGTCCCTGGTAGGCATGTTCCAGGACGCCTACAATAACGTCCTTGCAAGCTTCGGTACGTGCTCACTATGAGGATGTCTGTGCATCCGCAAGATCCCCAGATTGCGGGCCATGGCTGCCAAAATCATATCCTTTCCCTCACACGCGCACCTCGAGGTGAAACGTGCTAATGGAATCTACCCTCGCGCTAGCTCTGACACGTACATGGATATGCATTTCTCTATCCCCTTACGCTTTTTCTAGACCTGGAGGATGTGCCACTCGAGGAAATTGAGGATGCGCAGGATCCCTTTGTCGAACCGAGGCAGTCCCAGGGTGGCTTCGCACAACCTGACGCAGTCGAGGCTGCCGAGGTCGTCGAGCAGTTCGAGGAGACACAACCCACGAGCAATACCTACCCAGAGGAGGCCAAGGCCTCATCTTTGGCTGTTTCTGCACCGCAACCTCAAGCCAACACCGATGAAGTTGCGGAGGAGGACGCTGCTGAGCCAGGACAGGCCGAGCACGATGCAGAGGAGGAGGTCACCATTACCCCTAAGGATTTGGAGCAACTCAAGGAGGTCGAGCTGTTCATTGGTGAAAAGCTATATCTCATGGGTAAGGCTGCCAGCGAGATCTTCACCCGATTCGACACAGTCGGCACCGGATGCGTTACTGAGGACGAGTTCCGAGCTGCTATGGCTCTGATCGGTCTTGCGTTGTACCCTCAGGAGCTTCGCATCTTCAAGAAGAAGTTTGCATCGGCGTCGCACCCTGGCCTGATTGACTACAACATTTTCATGCGTTATGTCGATGCGCTTCGTATGCGCCGTCCACGCGATCTCACTACCCTTACGATTGCACAACGCCCACCCATTACCCCTGAGGCTACACGTGACATTCTTGCCAAAGTCAAGACGCCATTGCTCACCCGTCTTCAAAGAGGCTTCAAGCTTGTTCGTGAACATCTCTACATCCACTCCAAGGCCATCGGACAGCTGTATAAGGCTCTTAAGAACGACCGTGGCGTCGTAGAGATCGCTACGCTTGTCAAGAATCTCACTAACTACGGCTTCCCTAAGGACCTCGTCGCGGATTCAGAGCTCTCAGCTTACTTGCGCGAGACTGCCGGCGTTGATGGCGATTTGAACTACAACCAGTTTGCACGACTGATGCAAGGCCACCCCGAAGTCATTGCTGAGGATCCGACTGCTCCCCGTAACCTTCTCGCCGATCCTGCGTTCGTGAGCGTGCTCGTCAAGCTTAACTCAATGCAACTACGAACACACTTCAAGCAGCTTGATACTGACCAAGACGACCTCATTACCGTTCAGGAGGTTATCAATGACCTTGCTAACTTGGGGTTAAGCCCCGAGATTTGCAAGCTACCTGAGCTTGAAGAGTTGATTCGCCGCTTCAGCAATCGTTTCCCAGGCTATTTGTTGTATGGCGAGTATCTGCAGCTTGTGAACGCACGTGTCGGCAACCTTCCCTCAGCAGTTCAAGTACCAATTCATGTTGAGATCCCCGAAGATGCCACTCTCCACGATCTCATCGTTACTCTTCATAACAGCACCAAGCATGGTGTGTCGCTTGACTCAGTGTTTGCACAATTTGCCCCTCTGAAGTCCCGTGCAATCACGGAGACAGATCTCTGGCACGCGCTCACTTCAATAGGTTTCATCGTTCCACGCGAGCTCAATGCCAAATTCTTCAACGCATTCGCTCGACGCGAGGACACCGAGGAGCCGACTATTGATTACAAGGATGTGTCCTTGACGATTCTTCAGCCTACGCGCAATCCACGCTTTGCATCTGTTCCCATCGGAAGTGACAATATTCCCCTTGGTTCGACTGTGTCAAACTACCACGAGTTTATTGAAGCCGACACTGCCGCAGCGATGGCTTCAGCTGCTCGAAAGATTGGCCGGGTTCCAGGAATGGATACACATCGCCAGGGTTCTCAGATCTTTGGTAGTGAGCCTGCGTCTCCTCAAAAGTCTTCACGATCCCAAAATGACGAGGGACAGCCTCAACAACAGCAGTCTCAACAACAAACTACCATCTCACGCCGTATGGGACTAACCACACGTTCCAGCGTCAAGTTCGGCGATCTTACCCAAGAAGAACTTGAGGCGTCTGCCAAAGCACGTGGTGCACGCCAAACTGAGGCCAGCGCGCGCTTGAACGCACATACCAAAGGCCATATTGACTTCGCCGGAGACCACGGGGCTCAACCCCAGGTCAGCCGTGTTAGTACCAGCCGTGCAGCGCAATCTTCAGTTAATCTCTCGACTGAGATGACTGCAGAGGAGCGTGCAAAGCAGATCGCTGATTTGGCAGCTCGCAGCGCCAATGATCACAAGACGGCCTCAGATATTTTCGGTCTCAAATCGCCCCAGAACCAACAAGCGTCCGTTAAGCCTGCTGGTCCTATTTCGAATGTGTGCTTCGATTACACTGATGCCACTCATGCTCAATCGCCCGAGGCAGCAGCCGCTGCTGCTGCTGATTACGCGAACCGACCTCGCACCGCGATGAGCATGGTGTTCGACCATAATGAAGAAAACCCTGCACCCCCTGCATCATCGGTCACCGGCTACGCACGCCGTGGCAATGCACACGCCCCGAAAGCGACAATTGATTTGACATTCGATCCTGCATCACCTGCACCCCCTACTCGCCCCAAGACGGGCCGCAGAACCTACGAGGATGCCATCGGTGCCCGTGATAACTTTGACGAGATCAGCACGGATTTGACTCTTCAGGAGCTTCGCGATCAGCAGGCGGAGATGCAGCATGAGGCACAGCGACGCGCACGAGCACCAGGTGCAAGTCGCCCTGCACAAGCCGGTCCTCCGTTCGCCGGCCAGAATATCGAAGAGAATGATCAGCTGATTGCCGATCTCGATGCCCGCATTTTGACACCACAGAAATCACGAGCAAGCTCCAACCCTGTCGAGCAAGTGTCTGCTCAGAGTGAACAGCTCGATATGGCGTATCTTGAGCGACTTGGCCGTGAGGTCTACACGAAGGGTAAAGTTCGTTCTGTCTTCACTGAGTGGGCACAGGGTGGAACCTCGTTGACGAAGGAGCAGCTTGCGGCGGGCGCTGCGAAGATCCACTATCCTCTTTCTGCCTCGCAACTTGACTTGATCTTTGCTGCCTATGATCGCGAAGGCAAGGGTACCTTGAGCTATGCTGACTTCATGCGTATGCTCTCGGCACGCACGTAAATTCATGAGGAAACAATCAAACAACGCACGGTTGTATTGTAAGTAAAGTTCGAGACACTAGCTCTTACTCAGCAGAGTTCGCTTCAAAATTGGTTAAGTGTGGCACCGACGTCTTTATGACATCCAAATGAGATCACTTTTTAGAGGAAAGCGAATGCTTCGCTCCAAAGTCAATCAAATCTACTAACCTTAACTACGATTGCTGGAAACGCTTGACAAAGCAAGAAATACTTGTTAAGTTGGGATATAAGTACTACATACAAACAAATGCAGAAGTGGGGTTTGTAAATTCGCAAACCCTCAGATGTGGATAGTGATACGTAGAGTTACTAACTATAACCTTTGGAAGTCAGGTTCTTTGTCTGAGACTTGAATCGCGTCAAACAAGAAGATACGCGGTGACCGCGTGTACCAGAATTGAGATACCATTCCGGCAAAACCCATGAAGGTTACCACCTGAGTGAACATGACAGGTGCCTTGTTCCGAAGCTGAGGAGAAAGCTTAGCACTAAGAATTGCAACCACAGGGATAGACACGAAGTATAAGCCATAGGCTGCAGCAATCATGATGAGGAAATTACGCCTTCCTTCGATCTCTGTTGACCTGACTGTTTGAATTGCAGATGCAACGAACCAAACTGCCATCACGATACCCAAGACTGCGACGACCGTTTCGAACTCTGACGCGCCATTGGGGGGACCAAGGTCCAGCGGGGTGTTCGAAGCAAAGTCGAAGACCGAGTGACCGATGGCGAGCCCACAGTACACAGCTGTGATGATGAAAATCGTACGGAAACGTTCAACCTCGAGATATAGCACGGCCCATCCATTCGCGATACTCAGAAGCAGGAACAGGAGCAGTGTTCGGGCAATGACATCTACAATCGTGCTCGTCCGCGACAGGGTATATGCACCCACTCCATCGGTAGTGTAGGCTAGGTAGTGGATGAGATGTCCGACAGTCGAGAGGAACTCGATGAAAAGCGTCATGGTGAACGTCTTCAGAACAATGTGGACGATGGGTCGAGTTGCCGTGAGTCTCCGAACCGAATACAGGTGCATTGCCATCAGAATAACGTACAAGGGGAAGAAGACGACATAAAGGGTGTTTAGTCCTGTTTGGTTCAAACCGAATTCGGCAGACCAGGGGGAGTCAATTCGCTGCACATTCATACGATAGTTGACATCGTGTAGGGCTTGACAGTTCGGCGCAGCAAAGGCAAAGAAATAGAAGCCTCGCCACTGGTTCGCAGCCGCAGTGATATACCGTGTTGGGAAGCCGTACAACACCCTGCGGATCTCTCCGCCCTCAGCTGATTCTTCAAGGGATGGTAGATCTGCACCTATCTCCTCCATCTCACGAGTTTGGGCTCGATCATGCAGCTTGATTTCTGGGGTCTGCCTCTGAAGCTCAATCTGCTGAACAGCGAGGTTAAAGCGCGTTTCACAATCTTGGGTGTGTCGTGCAACTCCCCAGCTCTCTTTTGTGCCGAGATACACAAGGAGATAAACCTTATCCGGCGCCTCGTGTTCGTCGTCCTCATCAAACCTGGCAGACAACCAGGCAGTCACCTTACCAATTGTCTTGCCCTGCTGCCTTCCATCCATAAAAAAACGACCCAACTTGAAGAACTCATCATTCTGGTGGTTCTCTTTCTACACGATGCCATGTGCGGGAGCAGATGAGGGCCGCGACGCATATGTGATGACAGAGTTTCGCGAGTGAGCCGAGAAAACCTACGTACATAGGATAGGAAGGACTAATCCTCCACATACAAACACGCAGAATGACCGAGAATAACACATAATAGACGAATATTCAATTCATAACGTACAATTGTCATGGCATGGGTGCCTGATATCCTGAAACTCAAGATGAGTAGGATCGTCAATAGAATACCTGAGGAATAGACGGCCTTCATAGTGTGTTGTGCCAGTAAAGCGCAGTTGCGCGCAAACCCAGAGGTGACCTCTATGCAATGCTAAGTGAAGTTACCGAAGCGCACTTGATGCTGTCCTGGAGAGTGCGGCCTTACTCTTAGAGAGTTGGAGAACAATTTCCGTCTCGCCTGGTCTCGTGCACTCTAGGTGAGGGTGGATAGAATTTCGCGTCTCGTCTCATTCGACATGCTCTACTCGAAGGCGGCCGGTTTGGGCATCATTGGGGTTGTAATAATAAAATTAGGATGCCATTGTACTCATCTAGTAAGGAACGCACGGGAATAGTCCATCCATGCGGAATTTTATTGTGACGACCCTCCATCTTGAAAAGTAACACTAGATGACGAAATGACATGCGGTGCAATCACAAGACTGGCTTAGGGTGCGGTGCAGACGCTCCGAGCTCCTTGAGTGCCTGTTCTGCTGCTGCGTACCCACCTTTGGAGCTCTTCGTGTACCACTCGACAGCATGTTGGGAATTCTGAGGCACTCCATGACCGAGCTGGTGGCAACGGCCGAGTTTGAACTGAGCTCTGCTATCACCCTGCTCTGCACTCTTCGTGTACCATTCGACAGCCTTGACATAGTCTTGCTCAACACCATATCCATTGTAGTAACAGTCACCGAGTTCGGTCTGTCCGGTTGTGTTGCCTTGCTCTGCGCTTGCTGTATACCACGCAACGGCTTTCTTGAAATCTGGGGTCACACCGTCTCCGCACATATAGCAGAGTCCGACAAGAACTTGCGCCTGTGCATCACCCATCTCAGCCCCCTCCGAAAGCCATTCAAAGCCCTTTTCGTAGTCCTGTTTGGTGCCTCTTCCGTAGTAATAGCAGATGCCTACCTCGAAAACAGCGTCGACATTTTCATGTTGTTCTGCACACTTGAGGTACCACTTGAAGGCCTCTTCAAAGTCCTGTTCTACACCACGTCCTAGCTTGTAGCACTGTGCAAGCTTAATTTGTGCGTCAGGATCACCACGCTGGGCGCTCTTGTGTAGCCATTCAACCGCAGTTTTATAATCCTGTTCGACTCCTAGGCCATAGTAGAACGAATATCCAATATAAAGTTGAGCAACAGGATCTCCGACTTCCGCAAGCTGGTAGAAGCCTTTGAGTGCAGCGTCATAGTCCTCTTCTACACCATGTCCATGATAGTAGCATCTGGATAAACCTAAAAGCCCCAGCTCACGGCCTTGTCTAGCTGACTTCCAGTACCATTCAAAGGCTTGTTCGTAGTCCTTTTTGGTCCCCCGTCCGTAATAGTAGCAGTCACCGAGCACAGCCTGCGCATACGAGTTTCGTTGAAGTGCGCTCTTTGTGTACCACTCAAATGCTTTTTCCAAGTCTCGTTTGACCCCTCGGCCTTCCTCATAGCATCTGCCGACCTCGAATTCACCGTTACGGTCACCCTGATTTGCACACTTGAGGTACCATTCAAACGCCTTCGCATCGCTTTGCTCGACGCCAATGCCGTCGAGGTAGCAGTTACCGAGGCTCCACTGAGCACCCGAGTGATCTTGCTCCGCGCTCTTTAAGAACAGCTCAACGGCCTTTGCTGGGTTCGCTGTGACACCATTTCCCTCGTGATAACATCGAGCGAGTTGGAATTGTCCGAAGGGATCGTTCTGTTCGGCACATTTGGTGAACCATTCTAAGGCCTTCTGATAGTCCTGCTCCACACCTTCACCTTGCCAGTAGCAAAGTCCGGCGTTGTACTGCGCCGTGGAATTCCCCTGCTCGGCGCTTTTCTCGTACCAGTAGAATGCCTTCTCCTGGTTAGGCTTCACACCATGACCATAGTAGTAGCAGTATGCAAGCTGTAACTGACCTGAAGCATTGCCAGAGGCTGCACTTTTTGAGTACCACTCAAAGGCTCTGTCATGGTCCGCATCAACTCCCTCACCATAGTAGTAGCAATCTCCAACTTTGCACATTGACTCACCGTCACCCTGGGAGCGCGCGCGGGCTAGACAAGACGCAAAGGTACTATCTGGGCTCTGTTTAGTGCTCTTTGAGTGGCCGAGTGCGCAGTTACATGAAAGAGTTTAGTGGGTGGGAGGGTGTAAGATCGGGGTTGGGGGTTTGTTTAAAGCGTAGCGCTGCGCAATTCAGGCCAAGGAAGCCATCCATAGCGAGGTCTTGGATCAAGTGTGAGTGATAACATCTGAGTAGCTTCACAAACACTTCCTAAACGCGACGCCTCGGTGCCGGCGGCGGCGCTTCAAGTGCTCAGAAGGGCAACTGTCGAGCTGGTGAAGGAACTTACGGAGGGTTGAGCGGATTCATTATGGCTTGAGCTCATCGAGGGCTGTATATAGTTTGCACAAGGCCTGTCTACAGTAGTAGTGGGTTTTCACGTTAGTTCTAATGAGCGAGCGGGTTATATCACGAATCAGAAAAAGTGCATTACAGGTCATTCAAATTCCCAGACGTCAACGGCTTCGGATTCGAATTGAGACTCGTTCAGACAGACTGAGCAATTTGCAGCCATGTGCAGCTGCAGACGAGAGGCGAAAGCAGAGCTGCACACACGCGCGATACTAGTCCGGTAGGAACACGAATGATGGGAGAGTGTATTAAATACGAGAGGGAGCTGAACGAAAATGGTGACCAGTAGTAAGATGCCGGGTGATGGAGAGTTCTGCAAGCTTGCTATGTACGCGATAAACATGTACTTCCGTATCGGAAAAGTGACATTTGGGGGCATACACATGGTGAGGCTGCTCATACTTGCCCCACCACTCGGCTTGATAAGCAAAGGTCTGGGGCCACATTCATGTTCCCCGAGGAACGCTTGAAGAAGTGCGATCTCAGTGGGAAGGGGTGCATCATACGTTGAAAGTGGGCTATGGAGACAATCAGGCTTGCCAAGTCCCTTATGTGATTCTAGGTATGGCTTAAAGTCGTGAAACAAAAGATGCTCGGTCGGGAACGAGTGTGAACATTCACAGGAAAAGTTAATAAGATAGCTTGGCCAAATGGCAGCTGCGCCTCATGCTAGTCCAGAGTGCTGATGCGTTAGGACTGACGACGACAGCTAGCAGCTTGATCAAACCAGCGCATAAGACTCGGAAACGAGGCCTGGTAGCGCAGTAAAATTAGTGCTCAGCGTACGCCGGCCAAACAACTGAAACAATGAACGAAAGCGTCGAACCTTCTTGAGGAACAGAGTGAAGGACAATCATCAAATAAACATTGACAGCCGGGGTGTTTCCCCGGCTGAAACACTTGGCGACAATTAAAAACACGCATACGCGGACAAGCATCTAAGTGTCATGCTAAGTGTCGATCGCATGACACATCGTATCAGGTGATCATTTGATCACCTAACCCAGACTTCCCAAGAACGGTGCGTTACCTCTCTGAACACGGGCGATCAACGAGACATCGAAGTCTTAATGTGAGGCGTATCCTGAGCATCTTATCGTCGTCACGCATAACCTGACTTGCGCGCTTAGACAAGAGTGCCATGGCACTCATCGCCAGTACCGCAAGCTTGGAAGGGATAGGTGTTGGGAATGATTGAGACCTGGGTAGAGGTGATCATGTAGTGGCCTGAGGGTGCCCGACGCTGCGTTTCGAAATAGAATCCGAGCCAGTTGCCATCTGTAGGGACAGGAAGGTCGGTGCGGTATACGGTAAAGCCATCCTCCTGACCGGCTGGTTGCACGGTAGCAGTGTTGTAGGCAATAGGGTTCACGCATTTGTCCGAGACGACGAAGGCAGGCGAAGGGCAGGGCACGTCAGGTGGGAAGTAACCCTTGATCATGCGGAAGTCACGTCGGTTGGGAGTGTTTGCGATGGACTTGAAGGAGTGAAGGAGCACGTAATCGGGCTGATCTGAGGTCTTCAATGTGATCTGACCAGTGGAGTTGTCGATCTTCCAGGTAGTGATGGGACGAGGAGTGCCAGTCATGAGGAAGGAGAGGAAACCGAGTGCACCTTCAATGAGCTTCTTGAAACCAGTGATCATGCTGTGCTCAGCATTCTCGATCATCAGAAGATTGGTCTCACCAGGGATGTCACCGAACCAATACCAGTTGTCGTCAGGCATGAAGAACTCATCACCTGTAGCAGTAATAACGAGCTTAGGCATTGTTAGATATTTGCGGTACGAGTAGGGGTCGACAACGGTAGCAAGGTCGTACATCTTGGGGGTGCCGATGAGCGACGTGATGTTGTTGTCACGGTAGTCGGTGAAGGCGAAAGTCCAACCACCATAGGAGCGGTACATGTGTGGCACGTTTACGGGAAGGTTGAGCATGTCAAAGACAATAGGAGCGATGCCAAGAAGACGGCGACGAGAGGGAGGGAGCCAGCCGTCGTACGCACCAACGAGCCAGGTAGTAGCACCACGCTTGGAAGCACCCAAAACATACCACTTGTCAGCATATGCGAAGCCGGACTTAACGCAGAAGTCCGAGACGGTATCCATAGCACGGATTGCGGACTTTGTCATCGGGAGGTACATAGCCCAGTCAGGTCGGAGGGGATTGTCGGCGACGTGCTTCCAGGTGTAAGCAACGGCAGCATCCTCGGTGCGGCCCTTCTTGTGAAGAGGATCGTCGAAGAACTCAATAGGCTGGTTAGGAACCTGGTAGAGAACAGCAGTCACAACGCCAGCATCCTTGGCAACACCAGCGATGATTGCGAACTCGAGGTCATCCTTGGTGGGAGGCTTGTCACCATTCTTACCACCAGTGATGTAGAGGACAGCTGCAGTCTTGTTAGCAATGGTGTCGGGCTTAACAACGACAAGAGTGTGAGTCCAGACGGGGCGGTTGCTGTCGCTGGGGGAGAGCCAGCCCTGAGAGGTCATGTTGAGCACGTAGCCAGTCCAGCCATCACCAGCGATGGTCTGCTTGGTATCGTAGTAGCTGTAGTGCGAATCAGGGGCACTGACATAGGCGAAAAGAGCCTCAGAGAGATTCGTGGGGATGCGGTTACCATCGACGAGAACGTAAGGAGTTTCACCCGAGATGGTGCTCTTGATCGTTTCCTTCACCTCAGCCATGCTGCGAGGAGTCTTAGCCATGTTCATGGCCATGGACGTGATGTCGTTTTCGTCGATTTGCGAGGCTGCAACCTGGATGGCGGCCGAGCATGCCAGCGCCAGGAGCGCAGCGCTCACGAATGCTGCGAATCGCATGGAAAATATCCTAAGCCGGCGAATGATATGGGGCAGCGCGCATACAAATGAGGATGAGAGTTTCAAATCCGGAGTGAATCTTGCAATAGGCGACATTCCACACGGTAAAGGTGTGAATGCTCTCGGAAAGATTTACGCGTATGTATAGTAACCAGCGTTCTACATGCAATGACACCTCTTCCAGACACGTTCACTCGCGCACACACGCGTATCCACGCTTCAAAGTCACGGCGCAATATGGTTCGACCTCCCTCCTCACCATGCTTGCGGCATAGTAATCCGGGCCAGGACGGCTGTGGGTTTTTTGGTTCCAACCACTGTCTGAGCCACTGTCTGGGGAACTGTCTTCATTAGTTCCTCAGACAAGCTTGCGCTAGGTATCACTCATTGACACTTTATGCCATAATGGACCAGTCTGTGATTACATTTAGCATTGCTTGCTATTGTTCTTCAGTCCTCCTGTCGCTGCAAAAAATGCAGTTCTTGTCTCGTTTGCCAAACACACCGTCGCAGAACTGGCATTTTCATTGACAGGTCAGGAAGAGTGCGACATCTCAGCAGCACATACTGCATATTCTAGTAATAAATAGTTGACTTAACGATTGGGTCAGGTGCTTTACAGGTCAGTTGGTTGGTTGGTTAGTTGATAAGACCCAGATAGCGACCAAGGTAGTAAGGTAAGAGGTAAAGGCCACCATCGAATTCAGAGAAGCCACCTTTGGTACGTTGTGCAATGTACCAGTCTGCATTCCAGCGCTGTGCAGTGGATTCATCAGGCGGAAGGACGTCACGGACCCGCGGAGTTGTGTTATCACGTCCTGTATAAGGCGAGATCACCACATCATTACGGAGGGTATTGTCAAAAGGCCAGTCAACGATTTCAACGGGCATACGACGCAGCTGTTCAACAGCTGCATCCACATTCGCCTGCGAAAGGTTGTCTCCGCCCACCTGAAGGGCGCGGATAAAGGTCCACAAAGACGCTTTGAATGGCTCTACAGTCTTCCAAGTTCGCGCAGCACTAACATTGTACTTCTGCTGGGCAGTCTGCGGAACGATGGCGTTGGCCGATGTGGTGGAGAGATCTGCCAGACGCCAGGTGGCATACGGGAGGTAAGTCAACTCGTCATCGCTAAAATTATCGTCTTCGGGGATCTGGATCTTCAGGTTAACCAGGTTCTGATCATAGTTGTACTGAACGACAAGTTTGTTGAAATGGCTCTGGAGTGTTTTGCGAGGTAGAACACTGCCGTCACCGAATGAATTGGCAGCGTTAATGAATGAGAGAATCTGGAGCGAATTGACTCCGCGTCCGTCGTAGAAGAACTGATCCTGATTCATATCTTTCGGATCCCATCGACCCCAAGTAGTAGGTTTGCCAGTAACATCGATAAGCTGGTAGTTGTTCTGAAGGATACCTGCCATAAGACTCGTCAGGAGGTCTCTGCTCATGCTAGCAATTTTGGCATTATCTGGCTTGGACGCTGGGAACAAGTAGGAAAGAAGAGAGTAAATAAACATGTGACCAGTAACCTCATCAGACGAAGTGTCGCCCTTCCAGATGAAATCCTTCAACGCCGTCGAGTTATTCCAACCTGGCTTCAGCCCACCGCTAGACTCATTAAACCATTGATAGGAGCGGGCCGGCAAGCCGGGCTTACCCGTCACATCGAAAAGTGTCTTCATTGCACTAAGATGCGTCATGACATTATCGCGTGTGTCTGCGTCTTTTGGGTCAAGTGCGAGCTTTAGGGCTTGTGCACCAAGATATACAGCGGTCCACAGACCATCGTTGTCAGAGCACACAACAGAGCCTGTATCCATGTTGCCCATCGTGCTCATCGAAATTTGGGCAACGAGTCCGTGGTGAACGTGACGTGGGTATACTTGACCCTCGATAACATTTGCCTTGTACTGGAGCGTGAAGTCATCGATGTAATCAATGCGTGCAATACCACTCTTCAGCAGGACCCAGGTAGATCTGCCAAAGTACGAGGTTGAAACCGAAAGGATGCTGTTTGAATCAGGTGAATCAAATCCAGCTGTTGGAAGCCAGCGAGGTCCAGCCATCCAGCGGAATGATCGCCTTGCCAAATCATCATCGGTCGCGTAATCACTCGGACCGGGCTGGCAAGCTGCCTGCGCGGCTTCACCAAACAAGACGGAGTCTCGGCATTGTTGATTATCAGCCAAGGCACCAGGCTTCTCGATCACAACCAGACCACGCGGCGTTGCTGCATAGACCACGGTTGCGGTGTAGAGTTGGGAGCTGACACGTCCGCCAGCTGCTCCATCAACTGGGACAATATACTGGCCCGCTGCAAGCTGCTGGGTATTGTTGAAAGGCAAACCTTCCAGAGAGGAGATACGCTCAATCGCAAGCGGTGCACTAGCAGATGATCGTGCAGCCTGGCGGTAGACGGCATCGGCAGTTGCAAAGAAGAGAGCACCTTCTGGAGTAAAGCGCAAGCCTCCTTGAGGTACAGCGTTCTTATCATTGGGACCCTGCTGGAATGCGAGCAACCAGTCATGACGCCAGAGAGGTGCAGCTTCCCCTGCCTTAGTGCCTCGTGTTGGGTAAGCGGGGCGCTCACCTCGGAGACAAACCGAGCCGAACGATAGAGTCGATGTGGGTCTTACGAGCGCCAGCGAAGTGAAATAGGCAATGTCCACTGTACAAGATTGCGGCTCGAGAGAGATCCCATTGAATGATTTCTTCTTTCCATCGGCATCGATTGAAAAGGCCTGGATGGCAACCTTGTAGACAGGGCCACCAACGACCGTTGGGAAGGTGCTCGAGGTGTCAGGTTTTAGGGGGGTAAGCTTAAGGCTGTCGTCATTCTTCTCCGCATCGGTTAATCGTTCAAGCGCATAAATGCCAGATTCTGCACCAACGACGCAGGCACGGCCACCGAGGGTGCATGAAATGTCATGAACCTTACCAAGAGACGAGTAAGAGACTTCCAGACAGTCGATCAGACCAATATGCGCAGTTGTAATTTGACATTGGTTTATCGTATTAGGCTTGCCCTTATTTGAGATAAACGTGAAGGCTTCGTATACAAACCGCCCGGTCTCGTGATCATATCCTGCTGACAACTCAAGTACATCTGCAGACGCAAAGTCAACACCGGTTGCATCCTTCAGGGATAGAATTCGTTCAAAGGACGCGTCATAGATCCAAACGTCATCGTCTGTCACGAGGTAAACGGAACGACCATCGTTCACCTGGTCCAAGCAGTAGGCTTGAACCGCAGGATCCTTATACCATGCTCCGTCCTTGCCTTGAGCACCACTGCGGTACAAATCACAAACTTGATTGCGACGTGGCGTAACCTGGTAGCAAAGTTCCTTGTTCTGCTTGCAAGGGGCCAGTGATGTGCTACTGGCCAAGACCTTTCGGATCTTGGATCCCAAATCCGGAAGCTACATCGGCCCAAAGGGCGAGAGGAGTGTACAGGAAAACCTCATGAGTTATCAGCAAGAAGAGAGGACTTGTGCTACCCCTGACCTGGCTTGATTATACAGTGCATATAGTCACTGATAGCGCTATTGGCAAATGATACCCGTATGCCACACTACAACGTGCCGAATTGTTGGCCCGACTCACAGTATTCTCTCTACGTACCACAGGCCATCGACCAATACCCTTCGGGAGCGTTGGATCCTTGTCGAATGCAAATCGGTTCGAAACAAATTGAACAAATGGCGTGTCCTGCACCGGATCTGCCGCGATGCTTGGTGTCACCAGGCAACCCACGACCAGCACGAGTGCCAGTGCACAGGCACAGGCAGCGGACGCAAACAAACCTCGTTCGAGGCTGTTCTGGACACCGAGATTGCGCATCTGTAGTGAGTTTGGGAAGCATGAAACCATGGCGCCTTACTGAGTTAAGTCCATTCAATTACTGTTAGCCCACAGCACTACTGGCATCCTCGTATTCACTCATCTCTACATTCTGCATATATCTGACAGACGTTGCCAAATCGGGCCAGGACGGATGGCCTTTTAGTTTTTGTGGATCGCACCACGTCAGGACTCCTGGCACTCAGTGACAACACCGTGCACACTTGAGACAACTTCACAGTTGCTTAGTTCGCGCTGAGAAAGCTCTGTCTGCAGCATGTCAGGCAACGAGGTCATCTCGATCCATCTAGGATCCTACGCAAACTTCACCGGCGCGCATCTCTGGAATCTGGACTATGCTCGTGCCCTGCATGGCATGGGCATTGACGACTGCCTCGAGAGCGACAGGGATAGCAACGTATGTACCAGGTCGCAGGTCAATCCCGGCATCCTTTTCCGTGAGACACAAAGTCGCAGGGGCCAATCTAGCGAGAGCCTTCTTCAACCTCGAGCTGTCTTCTGTGATCATGCTGGCTCAGTACCTGAGCGCCCCGCGCCTGCTACCGCGGCTAGGTCGCGACATCACACTTATGAGGATGTTTCGTCGGAAATCAAATGGAATTCGACATGGAACGTCAGTTTTACATCACATGGTGCTATGGAGCGGCTTCAGACCCGAGCAGACGCTCGCTTGGGAGCCACACGGGAAGTGGCATCCGCAAGTGAAGAGATTCAAGCCGAAAGAGATACACTTGTGTATGCCGCGTCTTGGATAGGTCAGATGCGAATGAATATCAATCCACGCAGTGTTGCCTTGGCGCCGGCGGGCTTTAACCTCCCCTTAGCATGTGACCTGTTCGCTCATGGCTCCAAGCTCGGTTCAAGTTTGGGCTTCTCGAGTTCAGGAGTTGGAAATAACAACCTGTTGGACGAGACGGCTACCTATCATGAGAACATTATTGAATGCATTCGTTGGCAAGCAGAAGATTGCGATCGCCCTCAAGCACTACGGGTTATTGTCGATGCAGATTCGGCTTGGGGCGGTCTCGCTGTCGATTTACTGAACGAACTCCGTGACCAGTATCGGTCTCTCATCACGCTTGTATTTCCGGTATCTGTGCCAATTGCTGTGCAGTCTTCGACTCCATCCTCCGCCCTGCCGCACGTCTGGTCTCGAGCACCTTATGCCCCGTTTGCGACTGAGTCTGAATACTTCGCGAGAGAGGACGGATCCGACGCGGTTACCGTGCTGTCTTCCTCAGATGTTGCTGTGTCGCACCTTCGCCGAGCCAGCAATATGGCCCAGCTCTTAGCTAACATTCAGGAATCGGCAACGTTGATTGCCCCGTTGGCCATGCCACATGTCCCAAGTATCCTCACACAGCTTGCCACAGCTGCCGCGCGGTCCAGATCCAATCCCAGTTACTTATATCCTGAGCTCGCAGATTGCCACAACATTGCAGCATTGACATCTGTGGTCGCAAAGACTATATCGCCATCTCTCGTGTATCAACACCTCACTGGTGCAATCTTTGCGCATGCTGTTCACTCGGCATTAGCTCCTATGACACTCCCTCGTATTCGCACTGCTCTCACTGCAGATGCTGAGCCCGAAGGCGCCACTGACATCCTTGGCAATGATATTGCTGAGGCATTTAGGAAATCCACTGCTGCGACGATCCCAATCTCAACTCTCATCAACACCTTATGTCCTCGTCCCAAATTGAATGTTGCTGGGTTTGGGTTTGCGTTGCCCGCTCACTCGCGACTGAATCTTCTACAGCCTGTGATAGAGGAGGGTAACAGTCGGGAGACTCGACAGGCTGATGGCATTTTGCCTCACTCTGAATCTGAAACTCGGTCTGCTGGCCTAACCATGTTGACACCACTTATACTTGTTCCTGACGATCCTCGAGTTTCCGTCAGCGCGAAAAGTCCCAATGCGCCCACCGGAGCTACTAGTAGGAATATTCGGGTTGAGTCTGCCACAAGTCGAACTCCAAATGTGCAAGCCATTGATGCTGTGCTCTCCAACCCAACCGTGCTCGGCGCAACGAACCAGGAATCGAAGAGTCCAGCCTCGCCTGATCGCCTGATCGAGGATCTAGGGCGTCTGACTAACTGGAGTGTCGCATCTGGACTCGACCTCTTGGCGCGCTCAGCTATGGGCGGCAATTCTCGTCAGCAAGCACGAGGTGTGGTCGACGCGTCCAATTTTTTGAGATCATCACTGTACAGTGGCTACTACATGGGTGGACAGCTGGCATCGGAATCCAAGTCTTCCTATGAAAGCAACTTCCAGGCTCAAATCTTCAAAGGCAAGTATATGGCGAAGTATCCAAGATGTTCGACTGCAATTGTCGATCCTGTTGTTACTAATTTACAGGTCGGCAACAGGTTCCCTTACCCATCATCGAACTTGGTCCGAGTTCTCAACGGATTTCCTATTCAACACGTTCCACCGGAGTCAACAGAAGAGGCCAGAATGGTGGCAGATGTCCGGGTAACGGCATTACGTGCGGCAACAATCACTGATATTTTTACTGCGCGGGCGTTTTTGCAAGGGTTCAAGGCACTCCAGCAACGTGCTAAAGAGGCGAGACGAAATCCTGTCCTTGCCACAGCACATACTGCGGCGGATTATGTTCCCGATGATTGGGCGGAGGTCGATAACGCATTGAACACCTTAGCCGAGGAATATCTCATGGAATAGATGACGGAATAAACTACTGCAAGTCCAAAATACGTACCAAAAACTTCTGTATGAACGAGTCACACATACGATCTAGCATGGCATGATAAAGTGTAGTGCACACAGAAGCACGCTTCGCCTATGACCTTCCTCGCCCTCGTGTGTGACGCTCTTCGCCACTTGCTGAGGAAGATCTGGTTCGCGATCGCGATCGTGAGTCGGAACGAGATTGCGATCGCGACCGAGAGGGAGACCGTGATGAACTAGGGCTTGGTCTAGATCGAGGCTTCGTTTTGGGCTCCATCGGTTCAGTCTTTAATTTCGCATCTGCTGGCGACTCTCTGTTACTGTGACCAGCAGGGGAGCGGGATCTGGAACGGGATCGGGAATCCGACTCACTTCGGCTCTCTGAACTATAAGATCGGCGTCTTCTTCGATGTCTGTCACTGCTCGACCTCCTTCGTCTGTTATATCGGGAGCGCGACCTGGATCTCGATCGGGATCGGCTTGACGATCGAGATCGAGATCGTGAGCTAGACGAGGACCTTGAGTATGAACGCGATCGAGAATATCGAGACCTACGATGTGATCTACGGCGGGATTGCGAGTAGGACTCGGAGTCAGAATCGGATGCCGAGGTCGAGTCTGAAGACGAAGATGAGGTATCGTCATACGAGCGCGTGCGGGAGCGCGAGCGTGACCGAGAACGGGATGACGACTCCGACCGCGAGCGGCGTCTTGATCGGTAACCACTTGTTCTATCACGCTCCTCCTTGACGCTACCCTGAGGCTTTAAGGAATCTTGACTAGTCCTAGTTGAGGATGAGGGTGAGGTCTCTGTGTTAAATTCAGTCTTGACCCGTGGTTGTTCTCGCTTGCGGAGCGGAATACTGCCTTGATAACGAGTCTGTCTGAAGCTGTCTCGATCCCGGGGCTGGTCGGAAGCGCGGTCTGATTGTTGAGTTGAATCGCCGCCTCGCGAAAAGGGTCGCGTGCGGTCAAGGAAACGAGGTCGGTCGTGAGATGCAGCACTACCTTGCTGGCCAGAACCTCCTTGGGCGGATTGGTCAGCGTCTGGAGGCTTGGGTGAGCCATCTCGGATCCGGAGGGCACGCTTTAGTCTTTCATTCTCTGCCTCCTTCCTCGCCATTTCTGCGTGGGAGTCTCTGCCCTCGCGTGCGGCGTCGCGAAGCGTCAGTTTTTGTAAAAGTTCGGCTCGGTACTCGTCCTTCCTTCGTTCGATCTCATCCTTCGAGAGATTTTTGTTCTGGAGTGACTCCTCGAACTCGATCACCTTGATCTCCACTTGGCGTCTTCGTTCATGCTCAAGAATCTGCGCATTAGGCTTGCGGGTAGCGACCTTCTTTTCCTCCTTCCGCTCTTCATACAACGCGTCCTTATTCTCGGGGCGGCCATCGTACTGGTTAAGCGCACCTAGGTTTCGTTGAACATAGCCGCTCGTTCCCGATCCACGCGGGGTCGCAAGACCAACATTTGCATACATGGTGCGAGAGTCCCTAGGTAGACAGGATGATCGAGTTTAATTCCACGCCGCGACCTCACAATACCGTGATTCAGCACGGTATTCAATCTGACTTCAGAGCTCGAAATCCTCATTTCACCACCCCCGAAATGAAACTCTCGATGGGATGCGAAGGAAGACTCGCCTTGCGCGGGATGTACCACACTACCTCAGACACGCATGAAGGGCTATAAACGAAATATCTCTTAGTGTGCTGATTTTCAGACAGCTACGATCATCTCTCGTCGTGACTCTCAGGTCTCTTGGTCAGAATGTTGGGCACAACTGGGTTGCACAGTGGTTGGGGTTTATTACTCTTGATCAGAGCGACGATGAGGACTAAGCAATTGCACACACTACACTTGAGCATCGCAGGGATGGCATCCGTTGATGCTTGCTGGGAGGCAAGATAAACCATTTAATCGTGTTCATACCGAATTCGCTTGTGGGCAATGAAGAACTCCACAGGCTTGCCGTTTCTCTTATATACAATGCCGATAGGACCACCATCACAATCTGCACATGTCAAGTACTGGAACTCAGCGCATTCGCCATGACCACGCTTGACAGCAACGTTCTCGAAGTCCATTTGCTTTCTAACCTGGAAGAAGTCAGTGTAAATTTCACCCTCCGCGGCAGTCTTTGAGGAAGGGTAAGGTAAATAAATGCTCTTAACAACGTATTTGGCGACATTCGCGCGAAGGATGAGAGATTTGCAACAGAAGGGGCAGATGATCTTGTACTTGTTATTACCCTCATCGTTGACCGCCAAGGGCTCTTTGTTGCCGTATTTTCCATCTTTGCCATCGTCCTAAAGTGCAAGTCAAGTGAGTGTCAACGGGAGAGTGTGTGAGATAAAGGGGGGCTAGGGACATGACTGCACGCACGTGAGGAAGCACTATCTTACATAACATATCACTACCAGTGAACCGAACACGATAGATGATGGCGACTTCCTCTACATACCTCACCAACAGGAACATGCACTTCACGCTTGGCGGCAGCTCTCATAGCCTCAAGGGCTCGGCGGAAAAACTCAGGATCCGGTGGGGGCTTGTGATCCTCTTCTTCGTCGTCACTCTCAACAATGGCTGCGGGCTCCTTGCCGAGAGCCGCTGCACCAGGCGTGATGTGCTCCTTTGTGTCAACGTCATCCTCAACATCGACGGCGTTCTTCTTCTCTCCTTCGGAGTTGCTTGTGACTGGGTTGTGCTCGGATGACATGTATGCGTCCGTATTTCTGCGCTACGCCACCTACTATATCAGAGTTGCTGTGAATGCGTCGAATGGTGAAGGGCGACGGACCAAAGACAATGAGGGGATGAGGAATCTGGGTAATTGACTTGATATTCGTGCAATCAAGAGCTTATGGTTGAGAGAAAACAGAGTATATGAGTTTCTATGTCTCGTATACATCATTTACAGCACTTTAATCGCAAATTCAATGACATCATAGTCCGATTTACGTACTTTGATATTGTGCTCAGGCAGAAGTCAGTTCGTCATCGTACGACTGGAGTTTGCTGGTTTAGCGCGCATGGCTTGACATCCAACACGAAAATTAATATGCTTTTAAGATGCTCTATTAATATCCTCTGGGGTACCTTTATGCGACCTTCATGGTCTGTCCTTTGCCCGGCTGCGGGCAGTAGCCAATGTCCACAAACTGGGGGAATTGTCCCTGGATATGAATCATCTCAGACTGGACGCGCTAAACAGAGGATTCCCTGGACTGTGCAGCACCTGCGACACCTGTTTTCGCCTCAAATGAGCACGAGTCTGTCTCCTATTCAATGAACGGCATGTTAGGACCAGCGTCCTCGTTGCTGCCAGAAGAGTCAGAGTGTGAGTACGAGATCCGTAGTGCGACCACGCAAGAATTGCTATAGTACAGTTTAAATTGTCACCATTCTCGTCATGCTAGCGTGCTCTTCGTCAGCGGATGCCTGATACCCAAAGCTTTCCTCGTACACATGCAGCAGTATTCAAACACAAGTTTTTCTGTGGTGAATAAGGGCTTGAGATGTCGCCTCGGCATGAGTGTCTTCGGGACATAGTCGGTCCTCTAAGTGATTCCGAGTGTACATAATGCTTTCATACGGATTTTATGGCGATCTATCCCGCATATCGCACGCAAAATGAGCCAAAACGCAATTTCAGTTAATACCCAGTTCAGACACAGTGCGCGTGTTGGCGTAGCCCCATATGGAGCGCTCTCATGTGTCAACCCAAGAGAGCTCCTCTCACCAACCGTGTGTGTATGGCATCTCAACATCCAATCTCTAGTGTACGCTGCCTCCTTCGCCTTCAGAGCACCCAGGAACTCGCTCCCCTCACAGTCTCTCGACACTTGCGTCACGGCATTGCTTCGAGACACGCCAGAAGCTCGTACATAGGTCTCAAGTTATGGTAATACTTCGATGTCCTCAGGCGTATTAAGTACTTCTCTCGACGCCTCGAACCCTGAGTCTCACTCGTACACGAACCAACTTCAGTCAGTGGACACAAGCACGGGAACGACAGGCTCCTCGATTCCAAGTCAGCCCGCTGGTGCCACCGCACAGAAAAGTGCCAAGTCTGAACGCCAGAATATGACCAGTGCTTCGCAGGTTACCCAGTACGGTAGCTTTGACCCTGCCTATGTGCATATCGAGCACGCAGGAGCATCATCTGCTGATCAAAGGAGTATTGCCGTCGGCTCATCTCACACCAGCAGCCACGCACATCGCGATTGTTGCGTGGGTGCCGATACCATTAGTGACAGTGATGGTGACATCTCGCCCGGCGCTGGCAGTCTCTGCAAAGCAGATGACACCGGCTCGAATGCGGAAATACCAGGACCATGGTACTCACCAGAAAAGTTAATCGCATCCTTCGAGGCTTTCGTTCGTCCGCTAGTGCGAGACAAGATCATGACAGCTGATAACTACGATGAAACCTGCTCCTTATTGAACATTGGCGTACCTGTCTTTGTGTGCACGGTGGCCAACTCATCAGTTCCCATCGTGAACATGTCGTTCTTGGGTCATCTTGGCGAAGAAGCGCTTGCGGCAGTGGGACTTGCGAACGTGTTTATGGCCTTTACGGGATCTAGTATTCTTTGGGGCATGCTTACAGCCTTCGAAACATTTGCTGCTCAGGCCTATGGTGCTGGTAACCTAAAACGCGTCGGTTTGCTTGTGCAAAGATCTCTAGTAGTCTCTGCAGCTATCCTGATGGCAGTTTGGACCATGTGCTATTATTCGGAAGAAATTCTCTTGATCTGCGGCTTTGAGGCAGGAAACGCGTACCGTTCTTCTCGATGCATCAAGATCCTTGCTTTTAGCATTCCTTGTTTTACAGGCTTCTTAACTATGGAGCACTATCTCGCTTGTCAGAGCATCACCTGGCCTCCAATGGTCGTGACCGTATGTGGAGCAGCTCTGTCCTTTCCTTTGAACTATCTCTACATTCACATTCTGGACTGGGGCTATCTCGGAGCGCCATGTGCAACAGTAACTGTAAATCTGTGCATGGTCATTGCGCTCTGGGCGTACGTGTACAGAACTGGCCTCCACAGACCCACATGGCCTGGTTGGACATGGGAATGTCTCAACGACCTGGGACCGTACCTGCGATTCGGAGTCGTCGGTATGGGCTCCGTGATGACCGAGTGGCTAACTTATGAGTTGCAAGCCGTTCTGGCTGGTTGGGGTGGTACCTCCGCCTTGGCGACTCAGACGCTTTTGATGAACATTCTCTACTTCTTGTTTGCATTCCCGCTCAGCATGGACACCGCTCTCAATGTGCGTGTTGGTAATGAACTAGGTGCCAATGAGCCTGAACGTGCGAAACGAGCAGCGAAGGTTGGAGGTTATATGGTGATTTGCTTCCAAATTGTCTCCCTGACCCTCACTGCCACATTTTGGAGACAGATTGGTTCGGTATTCACGATAGAAAGTTCCGTGCTTGCTATTATGTCCAAAGTTCTTCCCCTCTTCGTTTTCAGCGTTTTCTTCGATGGCATTCAGGGCGCAATGGCGGGAGCCATTCAAGGTGCCGGATACCCGAAGTTCTCGCTAGCGGTCAACATTGTGGCTTACTGGATTACAGCATTGCCGATGGCGTACTATCTGAGCAATTGCTTTGGTACCAGTCCTGATTTCCGTGCCAGACTTGAGATCATTAAAGACGGTGTGTGGGCGGGACGTGCGTACACCAAGCAGGAGATTCATACGCTCTCAACCTCATCTAACTGGGACGCTCTTAGCGCACTACTCCCGACGGTAGAGGGACTGGGAATCTACGGCCAATGGATTGCGATCTGTCTCGGTCCTGTCATTGCAGCGTCATCCTTTGTTGCATTCCTGTACTTCTTGGACTGGCCCGCCGTTGCGAAGTTTGTTTCCGATCGAGAGGCCCAGGAAGCACGGGAACTCGAGGCCCAAAAGCTGTTGGAATCGGGTTCGGTCGAAGCCAAAACTCTTGCTGAGAGACTGGAGGCGCAGGGTGAGGTGAATCCAACTCTAGTGGCCCTTTCCCCTGCGACGGTTTCAAGAGCTCCGCATGCTTCTCAGAACATTCACTATCTTGCTCTATCTCCCCGCGCGAACATGCCAGTATCAGAGGCATTGGGCTTAAGCCCTCGTCACACGATGCATGAACAGAGTCTTCACGCGAACCTCGAGACTGTACCGTTACTTGGTGCTCAAACACACATCTAACATTCGTCTGCACAATATCTCTTTGCTTGATTTCGCCAGCTCGTTATATTGATCATGCGAGTAATGTGGATTTCCCTCTTGTTTTAGCCACAGTACCGACTATCGTCCTACTTCATTCCGATTAGGTACAATCGAGCTCTAAGCAGATATCTTTCGCATTCGTAATCCTCACCATGCATTGACAGAAACATTCTTCCTACTTGCTCGGTTACCAGCTCGTTGCATTCATCATGTCACGTCACGTCGCGTCACGTACACTAACTGTTCTCGCACAAAGATTGACGGTCGTTCGGTCATAAAATCGCTTTGGCGGTCATGTATTCATCATCAAGTGAGCCGAGTTAATTCAGGCACCATAAGACAGCTCTTGACACCGATGCTTCTGATGCTTCGAGCTTCTGCTTTGGTTACGCGCTTGCCATGCATACTGGTCATACGAGCGCTGGAGTCAGATGCTTGAGTCAAGACCCTAGTACCAACAACAACATCGTGCAAATAAAGCTCCTCACTGTGTTTCACCACACTGACGCAGTGCTGCAAGTGAGTGGGAACCTCTGTCCAGTCAACATGGCACGAAATCTATTCCATCACCCCCGACTCGGGCACAGTGAAGAATGAAACTGGGCTGGAAAATCTCCCCTTTGTGTTGCATCTATAGCGCGTGGGAGTCATCGAATGGATTGAATGCGTATATAGTAGGATGTGGCATGTGTGCACAATACTGGAAATTCTGTTAGCTTATGCACTCTCGCCCCTTGAGTGCGTCCTTTGCCCTGGAACTGGCTCGCACGGAAGAAACCGACGTGGTGCTTGATGAGCGATAAATATGCATTTATTCAAGGCGGGCGGGGAGGGCAGTAGGTTAATCACACGGTGGGGTGATGTTTTTCACTTTGTTCGAACTAAATGCCCTGGATACGCACTGCATGTAAGCCCCTCTACCCTCCGCTCTGCGTTACCCACCTCGATTGAACCTCAACTTGTGCGTGGTGTGGCGTGCCAGCGTTCGAGGAACTGTGCACTGGTTTCAACTTGATTCTCTTGAGCAACGCTCTTGTATAAACCTAATTCTGCGGTTATTATTCTTCCCAAACTCTCTCGCATCTAGTCTTTCGCGAGGGAAACCTATCCCCTTGAGCCACTTTGAGAGGATGGCACATCGTGAGAGCACTGAGGAGCAGCAGTTTCGCCCTTCGAGACGGTACATCGACCCGAAAGATCATTACCGTTTCGACGATTACCTGACTGGGCCCGCGAATGAAAGTATTCCAGAGGTATGTCGACACCTCGGCCTTACGACTTAGACGAATGCTTGCTGCGAAGTGTGAATGAGAATGAATTGTTCGATGTGATATCTGCAATGTTACGACGTAGCATAACTCCCGAGACTGAGGTCCTGATCGAGATCCAACCGTTCCAGCGAATGTATGGATTGACAGTCCATGAGCTAATCCCTTGGAAACACGACGCTCACCCATGCCTCCGTCATGCTATTATGCTTTCCCCTCGTTTCGTCTAGGTTGGCTCCGCGTCATCGCCTCGCCGAAACATCCGCAGGCCCGAAGCTGAGATCCGTCCCTCGCAAGACAGAGAAGAGTATGAACGCCAACGCGCAGAGAGGGCCCGAATACACGCGGAGATGCGCCGTGAGCGGCTTAGACAGCTGAATGAATGCAAGAACCACGTGAATGGGTTCGGTGAGCAGTATGTCCCCATCCAGCGTGTTTACAACGAGAACCAATCCGAGGTGCTCAAGCGCGAATCAATGGCTCGACTTCGTCAAGGCCCTGCGCGATACTTCGGAGATATCTCAGCAAAGAGGCCTCAGGAACAATACTCGTCAGACATTGGCTTCTCACGCTTCGGATTGGCGGCAGCCGGCAACGATGTCGTTCAATCGCCCCGCCGCCAGTACAACCACGCAGGAGTTCGCTCGCATGGTAACATTATTGCTCATGATGAGACTCCTCAGCCAGCACAGCCGCCACGCCCTACGAACCGTAACACTTCTGCCTTCACGACCTCCAACAACTGGCTTGCAGAGGATTCACCCGCACCTCAGCCCACTAGACCTCAGCGCCGAACTTTCTACCACGGTCGTAATGTGGATATTATTTCTGGTGTATCGAAACCAACTTACCCAGTCTTATCAGGTGTCCAGGTCACAGAAGATGTCCCCGTTGCACCACCTCCTTCGGGCATTCACACTTTTTCACGCCGATACGCGCAAAGCGACAACCCAATCGCTCCCAAGCCAGTCGAGCTCCCTAAGCCACCTGCTCCTAAACCTACAGCAATGAGCCACATTCTCAGTGGTGTCCCTGTCGCTCCAGAGCGACCCAGACCTGTCAGACCTTTTGTTAACAACATTTACTGAACTTCGACAAATCCAACCAGTACTTGTCCCTTGTCCTAGTAGACGTAGCGTTCGCTCAATAGGTTGTGAAGTTTGTTTTACCTTACCATACGTTCATTCAACATTCATCGTACTGTATCTAAAGCATCCTTGCGTACATCTTCGTAATGCAACATAATAGAGAACGCATGCCTTTTCAGCACACTCCCTAAGCCTCGTAACATTTGGTCACCTTTGTTAGTTGATGTCTTGAAGGGATGTTTATTAGGAAAGTAATAAGCACATTCGAAGAATGACGCGAACGCACGCGCATCAGCTCGCATAAGAATATAGGAGTCAGTTGGCATCTTTAGGAACTTAAATGAGTGCTAACCCTGAAACTATGGGGCCGCATACCTTAAATCATTCGAATTCAAGAGTAGGCCAAGGCTGGCCGGTCCATCAATAAGATTGCTTTTTCCGTTAGGACACCACACAGTAAGAATCAATTGCTGATTATAATACGCACACTCTGCTTGACGAGAAAGCGCCTTACTCCAATGCAGCGAAATTGACTGATTGCGTATTTTGAGCGGCCTTTTCGTGCCAGGCGATCCAGGCAGCAGCCTCACGGATGGCGATGGAGATGGCAAGCACCCACGCATCACGTGCGTCCGTAGTTGTGGCCTGGAACAAGAAGCGACGACTGTTTTTGGAGGCACTTACGATGAAAGTGGGAATCTCGTTGTCCTCAACAACTTCCACATACGATGAGTCCGTAAAGACGATCGATCCTACTGGCTCAACATCGTTGTACTTCTTGAAATACAGAAGCTGTAAAGATGTGAGAACACAATAGCGTTCACGCATTTGTGACTTTGACATGTAACCACGCTTTGTTAGGTAGCCAGAGTACTTAACCTGGTGAGGATTCTGTGGGACATTCGCCAAAATGTAAACAGGCGCTGAATCGCCGGACGCGGATCCTGAGCGTGTGGTGGACTCCCCAGACTGAACAGGGATGAGTTCCAGATTGCTAGGTGCTGTAAGGGAGGTGGCAAATGATGTTCGCATGCTTCTGAGTCGCTCCTGCTCCTCTTCACCCAATGCTGCAATGACAGATTGCAGTGATGCGACCCAGGCATGAGCTTCTTCAAGAGACGAGGCAAGGAACACATACGACTTAGTACTACCATCACATCGCAGGCAGAATGCTGTTGGTTCTGGCTCTATGACCTCAGCTTGCTGACCATCGCCGGCAGTTGCTTGCGGAACTCGCGGCGCAGGCGGCTCGATAGGATCGCCAGTACTTTTGTCAGCAAAACTGACTATTGCCCGTCTCAGGGGTAGACCTCCAACCTGCTCGAAAACCTCGACGCCGGATACGATCTTACCTGCATAGTATTTTAAAACCTGACGTGTGAGCTGGAAATAGCGAATTTGCCACGAGCGCTTCATACGACCGCCGCGCTTGCGGAGGAAGCTTTCCATTAGGATACCATCAGAAGGAGGAAGACGCTGAGGAATGCGCGCTGCACCGGTGCCGGAGGCACCTGTCAGCGCAAAGACTCGCTTTAGGAACACGACCCATTGGTGTTTTAGCGAAGGCAGGCCAGCGTCGAAGAGTTGAATCTTCTTTGTACCAGGAGAGCGGATACCAAACACAGTTGCACCTGTACGCCCGCTTCCAAATGTGGTGTAGTCAGGATAATTGATTAGCTCCATATCCGGACCCAGCTTGATTGACACAGAAGGTGTCAACATGCTCTTCTCCGCTGCCTTCGCACCGTACGCATCCATTGAATTGCCATTAACGACACAGAATCTAGGCTTCCATTTCGTAAACAGTCCCTCACGCAAGACGTTGAGGAAACCCATTTGAGGTCGTCCGGCTCCGTATGCGGACGCCGGGAGGAATGTAGTGGATTCCCCAGTATAGGCAGCTAGTGCGGATGGGACGAAGCGCGAGTATGGAAGATCCGTATTATCGAGGACAATCGCTCGGGGGGCCTCGGGCAAGGCGAGAATCGTTAATCCAGCATCTTCGAGCAGTGCTGACAGACCGCCATACCAGACTCTTGCACTGAGATGAAGCTGCATCTGACTTGACTCGGATGATGTGCCTGCACTACGTCTGACCTGTTCATCCCTCAAAAAGGATGAAATTTGTGCCAGGAATGTCTCAAATGAGGCAACATTTGCGGCCAGAGCGCTTGTTGCTACCAAGGCGGTCGTCATAGTCGTCGAGAGCCCAAGTTGCAGCGGCGGAAGGGGCAATGGTGCAAGGTGCAACGTCTGGCCAGATTTAAAGGTAAAAGTTAATGCCTCTTGTTCGTTGAGCGCGCCGACGCCTGATGCTATGAGAGCCTGAAGCAAGTCACTTGGAACTGAAGCATCGGATCCATCCTGTTGTTTTGACATGAGCGCATCGAGATGAGTCTTGTAGTCCTTCTGGAGTTTCTGCAAATGGGCAAAGTGACGATTGGTTGTGAACGGCTGAGATTTGGTCGAAGTAACGGTATTCATACCCGATGCTACTTCAACAATTTCATGGATTGGAACTGTGAAGTCTACGGAGCCTCCTTTACTCGAAGCACCAGGAGGACGAATCGAGCGGATCACTCGGATGGTCAACGATCCCATGCTGAGGCATGGAACGGCCCCATGACTCCATGCTAAGCCCGTTTGATTCGACTTGGCCTCCGCTTCCAGAATAGATGTGGCCTCAGCAGGCTCAGTGAGGGTCGGATACGGCGGAGGATTCCAAGACAAGTGGACAACGTTAACGTCACTATTCTTGTGCGTAGGGACTGTCAGGAAGTAACTGCCACCTTGCATCGATTGTACCCACGACGAAGCCAACAGCTCAGCACGTTTAACTAGCATGCTTCGAAGAATTAAGGCTGCTGCGCTCGCTGCATTACCTTCAGGCCCTTCAACTTCATCCGCCCCATTCACCATGCCAGAATCCTCCGCAGCGGCTGCAGCGGCTGCAGCTGCAGCTGCTGCGAGTTGGCGACGCTCAATAATGGCACTTCGGCCAGCGAGTCCTCTCTGAGTCAAGAATTCAGCCAGGTTGAAGTAAGGTTGATGCAAAGCCTGAAGCTTCTCTAGGCGAAGGAGTCTTTTCTGTTCATCCAAGGTCAAGGTTGCTCTAGCTGCTCCAGTGATCTCCGATGCCATGGTGACATTGTCACCTTCTGGTTGAATATCAAACTCCAGCGCCTCTAAGAGCTCCTTCGCTTGTTGCTGTGCGCTTGCCACTGAATCACGACGCTTTGGAGAGGATTCATCCGCTTCGTTGTCTGGGATATCATCGTCGTCGTAATCGTTATCGCTGCCGTCTTCGGATTCGCTGTCTTCGGAGTCTTCATCACCCAATCCATTGTCACTTACGATGGAGTTGCGGCTTGTAGCACCGCGAGAGCTCCTTGAAGCTGAGGAGGCTCTTCTATGCTGTAGCCGAGAGAGGCTTTCAGCTCGGTGAAGGGGCTCATCGACAGCTGAATCACTATCACTGTCATCATTGTTAAATTCCATAACTTCACCGTTTTCATCCAGGTGCACGGGTTGCTCTGCCACATTGGTTGAACTACTACTAGGAGTCGCTGCGGCCTGGACCAGTGACTTGTGACGGGGCTTAAATTGGAGCCCGGCCAGTGGCGCTTCATCGACTTTGAGCGGCTTTAGCTTGCGTGGCTTCTGGCGTATGGCATCAGGATCTACGATTCTGCGTCTATGGACGCGCTGGCGCCGCGAGGTATAGACAGGTAGTGCCGTGGATTGATCATCATCATCTGCGACAGACCCTCCGTTCGGCTGTTGACGAAGCTTAGTTTGGCGCCTGTGCAAAGATTGCAACGTAATCACACGGAGCTGGTGGTTAATCTCCTCACCATCATCTGTCGAATCACACTCTGAGTTGGCTTCACCAAGTTCCTCCTCCGTGTCAGAAAGCATCAGCGCGGCCTTCGCCTTGAGGATGGCGATGGTGTTAGCGTCGTCGGTTTTCGCTTGCGCGATAAGATGCGCCGCTTTTTCGTCAACAGTGGTGGGTTTTGACTGAACATATTGTTCTGCTTGTAGCAGAATCTCAGAATCCTTCCTAGAAAGTTGCAAGCAAGACAAACCGACGCATATGAACAAGTGAGCTTGAGGCGTGTGCCATGGCCGCTTTCGAGCCAAATCCTAGGTACGTGACAAACTACTCGAGAGGGAATACGTACAGATCAACTGCTCTCAGCTCGTACAGCAAGGCCTCTGCCATCACATCCGAGCCCGGATGCGTAGACGAGCCCAGAGACGCCATCTCGGAACCTGAAGGCCAGGCTACTGAGCATACGGGGGAGAATAGTACGTGGGGTGAAGAGTGAAAGACAGTAAAAAGGAGAATGAGCAAATGGTTCGAGCAAGCCAAGATCTGAAATACTTGATGATATTAGAATTATATGTGAGCACTCAGCAGACCGCAAGATACAGGCTTAGCAGCACGAACGATATTTCGTTTCAATCCGAGATTTCATCCACCGGGTTTCGTTCTGCTTTTTATGCTGAGACGGTGTCAGTCAGCAGCTGGGAACATGTGATTAAATGAGTTTGTGACGTAAGAGCATAAAGATTTGGCTCGCGAATAAGCACTTAGCAGTCCACACAATGCATGCCAAACGTAGTTCTATCCTGACTAGAGACCGTCTTGGACGACTTCCAACTTCTACATAAACAACTTCGCGAAACTTGTGTAGCAGATGTATGAACCCAGGTTTGATCTACGGATTGATCTATGTTACAAAGCAGTTAAAGCGGAACTACGTTGTAATACGTATTACGGAGGTGCGGTGGCACGTAGGTAAGCCCCATTGCATCAAAAATATCCTTCTCGGAGAGTGCGAAGATCGACTTCCCCAAAGTCACACGTACGCCCGACGCTCCTTTGGTGCGAACAGTTGGCCTGAGACCTGTGTCAGACAGAGACCATCCCATTTGCTTTGCGTAGTATCGCATGGACCTGTTGAAATGGTCTGAGCCAGTAAAGTAAAGGGTTGCGTAAGGCAAATGAGGGAAAGCATAGAACTTGATGTCGAGCCTGCGGTTGAATCCAGAGTAGTTGGGATGCCACTTGGGCAGCTTACAATAGCCACTCCAATTGCATTGAAAGGTGCGCTCATGTACGGACCCATCGGCTTCGAACCGAAGCATGCGAGCCGACTGCGGCTCGCACTTTTGATGCTGAGCGGGTAGCTTGGGTTGGGAAGAAGTGAGCGTGCCCGTGAGGAACGGTCGGGCAGAAGCAGGGAGATCAAGACACTCAGGCCGAACACCCTGCTTGAATTGTAGCGCCAACTCTTGGAGATAGTTCAGTTCAACGGGGGTGAAAGGCTCAGTATTTGTACTGTCACTGTTGCAGACTTGCAATGCTACAAGAAGCATCATGCACAGAGCAACTCGATCCTCAAGACTTTGCAAAGGTGAAACCCATGATGTGTGACTAATCAGGATGTCAACGTCGCCACTTGACTCCGCTCCACGACGATAGCTTCCACAACAAATAACTACGGCTTGCGGTGATATCCGACGAACGACCCTTTCAATATAATCTTTGATCGCTTCTACCTCACTACGAGGAATCCTGCGCTGAGTATCCTCAACAAAGGTAAGACCAACACTTTGTGTTCGGCTAAGCTTTCCATTCAGGGTACCTGATGTAGTTTTCGAAAGCACAGTTGCAGAAACATGTGAAAGTTGTGCAGATGAACGAATGCTCTGACTTGGCTTGAGACCTGGCATGGAGATTGTGGAGTTCAAGTCAGTCCTGTCTGCACTCGGTTGCAGCGTGTCCTCCTCCAGCTCCTCTTCAAGGTCAGAACCGATAAAGTCCTCGTCGAGGTCACCGACCAAGTACTTAACGTCACTGAGATTCTGGACCCCCAGTTCGTGATGCCACTTCAGAGCCAACTTGGCTCCCACCCCATGGATCTTCGTTAGCTCGAATACTGCCTTTACGTCTGCTCGCTGATGGAGTTGTTCGAGTCTTTGGAGCATGGCTTTGCGTGAGCTTTCCTGCTCAGATCTATCCGGCTCTTCTTTGGTTTCTTGTTCTCGGAGGTTACGTAAGATTTCGATCAGTTTGGCAGCTGTTTTCTTTCCCAGCCCACGGAACCTTGAGGCAAGCTCATGAACCTGTTCTTCACGCTCTACTGTGTAATCTAGCTGTTTAAGTAGAGATGCAACTCGTCGGAACGTAAATGACCTCCACGTATCTCCGAGCGCCTTATAGATGGCCTCCAGCTCTTCAAGCGGGCCAGTCAGGTGCGCATTTCGATTCACCCACTTACTCGAGGTCGAACCTTCATCTGGCGCTTTGACTCCTGCTTGGCATGCCAGTTTTGACAAGAATGTGGTATCGCGGGGTTGAGGTAGCTTAGTTCCGAGGGGAAGAAAGAGCTCGGGATTATACAACCTTCGAATGAGCTTGGCAGCCACATCGGACGAGGAGTTGTGAGCGTATGCTTCTGTGGCTTGTTTCATCTTGCTGTTAGTGCATTCTGTTTCTAGCAATTCATCGAACTGTTTGATGCACTCGGATGTGCGCGATGCTTCCGATTCGTGCACGCAGATTCCTTCGTCATCAGTCTCGAGTGCGTCACAGTCCTGATCGTTAGAGCCCTGAGGCCATCTCCAATATTGAGGCACTGTGATCGGTACGAACGTCTTTGGATCTGATTTCGATGACATGAATAACCTCTCACGAAGATTGTCGTAACTAGAAAGGGTTTTCGTGAGGATTTGGGGGAGTAATTCGGACCTAGACAGGTGTGCTGGCACCGCTGATGCATGCGATGTTCTGAGCTGCTGGATGTACTCGAGCATCGACCTACCATTTGTTGCGTTAGAAGCGTGGGTTCCATCGCCCTCTTGAGTATGCATCGATAGCCCTTCTTTAGCATCGTGCTTCATTGCGTCGTTGCGACATGTTACGCGATCTTCATAGCCTTGAGCACAATTGAACTTCGCATCATCCTTTATCCGCTTAGGCGAGTGGCCGGGCAACTCAGACTGAAGGCCTTCGGCTGATGACGTGTCATCGCAATCGCTCTCCTCCACGAGATGAACCACTTCGTGGGGTCGCCGACGAACAATACCGAGCACTAGCTCTTCTTCCTCTTCATCAGCGATGGCGGAACATGGATCCAAAAGGCTCTGCTCCGAAGACACGTTTGTTGGAGGCTGTTCAGTGGTATCGGACGGGGGTAGGGTGCCCCCACATATCCTACTAAGGATGCCGTCAGACAGTGTCCTCGCTCTAATCGTTTCCAAAGATCCAGGCTCCAGAGAAGGTTCGAGAGTTGGAGTGGCAGGAACGAAGGAGTGATGGTCGCCGGACTCCTGAGCACTGCTTGTGCCCAGACCAATGACATCTTGCCATAGCTCACCACCTCCTCCTGAGTCCCGATCTGACTCACACAAGAGTTGTAACTCTGCTGTGGCGATTGAGTTTGTATCAGAGTCCTGCCGCCTGAGCTCGGGCTGGGGTTGCGCTGCAGTAGATGATGAACTTGAACTCGTGTACTCGGCTAAAACAGGCATGAGAGAGGATTGAGGCTTGCTCGTATTTCCATCCCCAGCAACTGTCGTTGTAAAGCTTTCACGCTGCCACCATTGACTGCAGTTTGTTGTCGTCTCCTGAAGTTTTTCGAACAAGGCTTGGTTGACAAAAGGACACTGCCCAACAGGACACCAGGGTGGTGACGACGTCTTCAGCTTGGGTTTTACACCACCCTGGTGACTTGCATCACTCATCTCCTTTGTTGCCGGTGAGAAAACCGAAGTGGTCCGGCTGTCCGAGGTGGTATCTCGAATGTTATCGCGATTCTGATTGCTTTGCTGGGTGGGTCTGAGTGGAGACAATGGAGGCATATCATCGTCATGTGCGGCGTTTGGATCATAAAAGTAGTATGACTGATCAATTTCATAGCTATCCTGGGTCTGCCGCCTCAATTCGCCGTGCGGGGCGTGATCCATCACCGCGGCCGAGTTTCCCGGGAAACCCCGAGAGGCTATCAATTTGCTCTGAAGGTAACGAGGCTTATACTGTGGCTAAGTGTGTTGAATCCTGAACCGGCGGATGTATGGCGTGCCAATGCGGTGGAACCGATCGAGATGATCCAGCGTGGTGTTTTAAATGTATACTACACCCTGCACGTGTCCGGAGCTTGTAGCGCGTATTTGCATATCCAAAGAGTGTGATTGAGAAAAATCTGGATCTAGTGACAACCCCCATGCATACCTGCCTAGAGCTTAGCAGCTCAGAATTCTACGTACATACGTACATTCCCAAACCGATATATCTAGGCTGTACGCACTTGAAAGCAATACGCAATGAGTGCGGCTGACGCAGCGCAGACCCAAGCAAGCAGCACTTCGTCCGCACCAGGCTCAACAAACCAAACTGCGACAGATGCATCCAGCGCGGCTCCACCTGAGGGAGCGCTCTTCTCCACCGATGATATCAACTTCCCCTTCATGGTCGAGGACGCTGCGATTGAACTCGCGGCTCTCCAGATCTGGGATGCCGAACGGCGTCAGACACTCGGCGACGATGCCAAGTCTGACCCACTTCCAGGTGCTCGGGCGCTGATGATCGCCTCAGGTGGTGAGACCGCATTCGCCCTTGCAGCCGCAAGTCCTTCGCTCTTTGACTCGGGCCGAGCCGTTGACATGAACGCGGGTCAGTACCACATGTGCCTACTTAAGCAGGCGCTCTTTAAGCAGTTTCGAAACTCTCCCAAAGACATGTTGACCTTCTTGCAGAATCGGACTGCCACTCGAGATTGTGATGTTGAGATCAAGAATTGGAGAAAGAGTGTCCTGGCAGATGTCGTCGCTGGCCTGCCTCCAGAAACTCAAGCTTATTGGTTGGGCAATGTCCTGGACACGCAATTGGCAGGACTCGATGCGGAGGCCGCTGCGGCAAAGCGAAAGCGAGTTGCTGGATTCTATGAACAGATCATAGCTGCTGGCCCGTTTTCGCTGGGCTTTCGTCAGCAGGGTGCATTAGCATTGTGTGAGAGGCTGTCCGCCGATCACCTGCATCCTGACATGGTCGACCAGTACTACCGGGGACTAGCTGAGGAGGAGAAAGAGACGGATGCCGGAGAGAAGACCTCGATTCAGAGCACCAGTGGTGCACATGACTTGTCATCTTTCTTTGATCGATTCTTCACGAAGATCGGTCCGTTGAGCTCGCTTGTTCTGGAGCACTCGAGTCGCCAAGCCTCCGCCGCGATTGCGTCTGCTCGCAAGTCTGGCAACTCAGAGCGTGTGGAACAGATTATGCAGGCCATTCGTATGGCTTATGCAGAGAGTCTCAAATCGCTTCATCCAGATAAGATTATCCCTTCAGAAGAAAACTCACCTTTGTTCATTGAGACAGCGGGTAAATGGAGTCCGGACGAACTAGCGACTCAGTGGGTGTCAGCTGTCACAAGTTGCATTATGCCTATCCGACCATGGGCATCGACTCGTATCTCTTACATTATTGCGCGAGCCCTTGCTGCAGGTGATACCTACAACTGGTTTGTTCGCTCGTTCTACGCCTCCTTTGCTCGGAGAAATGACGGGACCTCAGACGGCTCCGCTGGCACCTCCGGCCCTGGCGTGCGCTTCCTCTCTTCAGATGAGGAGCTTGCAGAGACCTACAAATGGGTCAACGAACATCTGCGCAAAGTCACATCAGAGAGTCGGACAAGCCGGTTCTTTTTACCTGAGCGTGTGGAGGTGGCAATGAACGCTGGGGACATGACTCCACCTGGTGAGACCTCTCTCAATCCGGAACTGAATCGTCTCGCATATTCGTATCCACCAGGACAGCAAGAGAACAGCCTACCGATCTGCTACCGAGATGGTGTATATGAGCATGTCCGGCCACAATCTATTAAGTTTGAGCACAAATCCTTCGTTACGGCCCTTGAAGAGACTGAGCCTGGTACGCTGGATTTTATTCATGTCAGCAACATTATGGATTGGCTGCCCGAGGCTGTTAACAAACGGTTGCTTGATTTAATTGATCGCGCATTAGCGAAGAATGGTGTCTGTACGTTCAGAACTGGTCCCTTCGACACGCAGCTTCGTTTTGGGTTGCGACAGCTTGTAGCTACAAAGTTTGATGTGGATGAGGCACTGTCAGACTTCTTCCGAGATACTGAACGGTGCTATATTTATTACGACACCGTCTTCGCTAAGAAGCGCAAAGCCACCAGTGATGAATAAGACCGTTAGTTATTGGTTTGTTATCACTACGTACTGAGCTTCATTATTACGGTTTCATCGACTATATATAACCTTTATTGTTGTTGATTGCAATGCGCGATGAAGCGGAGTGTACAAGACGGGAGATGCATGCAACATAGAAATATTGTTAACCTGTAAAACTAAACATGACTTCTGAGTGAGTCTGGGCTGGGGACCGTGAAGGAAAGAAACGAAGGAAATAAAATGTAGGCATCGCGAATGCAGGTTCAGGACAAGCAACAATGAAAGCAAACCGTGTTGAAGTAGCGTAAAGTTTCGAGAAACGGTCTGCTCACCGATGAACCACACGATGAATTGCGATTCGAATTGAACCTTGATTGGAAAAAGAATGGAGTAGCAAATGGATAGCACGAGATACAAAACTAGGTAACGAATAGTGAGTGAATAAATAAATGCATTCTTCTCTGAGTTGGTGTACAATAAAACAGTGGCGAGACGGTTACAACCTTATTGTACTGGTCATAGTAGGCCTCAGACTCGATAGACACGACGGTGCGAGGGCCTTGACCTTTGGTACTGCGAGCGTTCCCACATGGCTGGTATCTATCAGTCTTCTCGTTGGGTTAGAATCCGAAGCGATTGTTGAGTTCCTTCTTAATCAACTGGATCTCAGTGGATGCACCACCCATAATGTTCGAATTCTCCTGAGCGCGACGGATAAGGTACGGAATAACCTCGAGAACTGGGCCATAAGGTACGTACTTGTAGGCTTTGTAGCCTTTCTGTCCCAAAGTGAAGGTCAAATGATCGCTCATGCCGAAAAGCTGACCGAAGTAAACACCCCCGGTGGCGGGATCAATGTGAAGCTCGTGCATCTTCAGCACAGCTCTTTCGGCTGAAGCCTGGTTGTGACTAGCAATCAGCACACGGGCACGGTGCAACTTTGTCAACACATACTCCAAGCATCGGTTGTAGTTATTGTGAGTACTCTCAATGTCGGGCCAGACGGGAGAGGGACGGTTCTGCTCAGCAGCCAGTCGATTTTCTTGGACCATGTAAGCACCACGGACGAGCTTGGCGGCCCAAACCCAGCCTTCATTCTCCGATCGGTGCATGTCGTCCTTGATGCGACCAAATGAGTCCTTCAGGTAGCACTGATAGGTGTTCCAAACCACAGCATACTTACCCACAACATCTGAGGGCCAGCCCGCGCCGGGTGCAGTTTCCTTGACTGGAACCTTGTTGTACTTGCGCTGGAGCTCCAGGACCAGAAGGTCGATCGCGGGCTGGAAGTAGGTCTGCTCGGCATCGACCATCATCCTAACACCAAGGTTCTTGGCCATCTCTGCGAGGATGCTCATACGCTTGTAGAGTGCAGCCAGGGCCTGTTTATCTTCCTCATCCAATGCGCACTCGGCGAGAGGAGTGCCAGGTCGCGCATTAGCTGCAAGCTCGACGATATCTTGAAGAGAGTGAGTGCAAGTCCATTCGAAAAGGTCGAGCTCACCAGACTGGTCAACATCCATACGGTCGAAGAGCGCATCGGCGCTTGCATCAATGAGGGCCTCAACCTCAGGAGTTCCAGGCTTGCCATGCAGGCGTTCAACATCAAAGACAGCACGATATGACTGTCTGAATGCCTGACGCGACACAGTCTTGTTACGGTTGCTGACACTGATGCCGAAGGTCGAACGCAGCGCAACAATCAGCGAGGACAAACGCTGAATCAAAACAGGCGCACAGAGTGCAGTAACCTTGATCGCAGCGAAACCCTCGGGGGTTACATTGTGGACAGCCTGAATGGAGGACTGGAAGATCTTCAGGTGTTGTTCGCAGCGCGCTTCCTCCTCCTCAGTATAACGACCAGTGGTGCCATACATTGGCTTGGCCTTGGCACCTGCTACACCCCCATGAGTCGAGGTTGCAGGATCAACGTCAGCCTCAGCAGCGAAGTCTAGAATGCCACCGACGTTGTACTTACGAATGTGCTCGATGGTAGGTCGAATCGACTCGCTATCCTCACCCGCACAGAAATAATTGAAGAACGTGTAACGCACGAGCTCGGTGACGATACGGTCACCGAGCACGCGACGAGCAACGCGTAGCAGCATCTCAGCATTGTTAACCAGAGGCTTAAAACGGCACAAGCTGAAGATGATCAAGCCATAAATCAGCTGACGCGTTGTCTTGGACTTGTACGCTTCCTTGGTATCGGTGAAATTGACTCCAATGGCACGCAGGCGTGCCTTGTGCTCGGCAGTAGGGAGTGTCGGCGAAGGAAAGTTGGCATCCTCGCTGGTGTCCACCGCGGCAAGGACGTTGGTATAAGGAATGCGGGTCGCATTCGCAGGCGAAGCAATGCTGGCAGTCATGGGTGCTGCTGCTGCCGCTGCTGTTGCTGTTGCTGCAGCGGAGCTAAACTGACGAGCAAGCTTGAGTCCCAAACCTTGTGCGGACACCGCCCGGACACCTGCCTGCTGTCCCCACACGTTACTCATGCGCATCGCTGCGCTGGATGACTTGTGTGCCATCGTTGGCTGAGAGTGGTCGTCTCGGTTCTGGTGTTGAAAATTCTGAGCCCGGAAAGCGGGTCGTACACCCTGGAGGACGCCGGCACGGATGACATTGAGCGTGGCAAGAGTAGCGGCAACAGCAGCGGCCGCGGTGAGAGCCCGAGCGGCGGGAGCGGGCGCCGCTCGAGACGACGCGGCAAGAGGGTTGCTGGGGAGGATGTTTGCCATACACAGTGGTTCGGCAGCGAACTTGAGATGCTTTACGGGAGGGATGCCTATACACGGTGTCGCAAAATTGAGATGTAAGCACCATGTCGTATTACAAGCATGTCATCCATTACGCGAGATATTCACACTTGAAGTGTTATTTCAGTTGAGATGCCGCGAATGTCTTGCTAGCTCCACGGTAAAACGCGGTTTTTGTGTGTATAGTGCATGGATGGTGTATAAATAAACTCGGTTGCTTGATGAAAGATAGGCTTTCACAACTGTTACCGCCCACATCTACTTGCAACAACTTGAACATATCACGAAAAACCAGCTCGAATCCACCGTTTTCAAGCTTCCATAATGACATGACCGTGGGGTGAAGTTTGGATGAATCCGGGCCAGGACGAATAGGCGGGAAGGGGTCTCGAGAGGACTCTATGCGTCCTGGCCCGGATTCCTGGCATGTCACACAGGAGGTCCCACAACGCGCATACTGCGCAAGACACGCTTGTACGCAGAGAGAATAGGAGTAAAGCTTTCCAGACTCGCAAACTCACCGATCGCCGCTCCGAACTTACTTGCACTGAACTGGACAACCGCTCTGTGCACACTAGTTGCGCCCTGCTGTGCACCCTCGTCCTGGCATAGACTGCTACAAGGGGCACCTCGTCACGTGATACACTTGGTGGCGCGTGCAGAGATAGAAACCGAGACGCCTGCATATTGTTTGCTGTGATCTTGACTGGGAAAGCCTCCGCTGCGCCACAATTGCTCGAAATAACATATTCACGCCTCGATCTCCGACAACACTTGAGAGCCTAAGCCGAGGTCACCATGTTCCGGATGGCTCAAGTGCTGCAGCGATGCACACGAGTAGCACGCCAAGCTAACTATAGGTTTCAGGGATCTCAGACAGCCTCGAGTCTGAGTGCGATCAGTAAAGTACGTGTACCAGAGGGCTCTTGCAGAGGTCGAAGCCACCCAAGCCACCCAAGCCACCCAAGTCTCCCAAGCTTGTTCTGCAGCAGCAGCAGCAGCAGCACTGTCGTAAGCCCGCATGTCGTTGCATCAAGTTGCGCGGCTCCGAGGCACATCCGGCTTAGACCCCCTGGAACTCTCATGCGCGACTTTGAAAGCTACTTTGCATCAATAGCCTTGAAGTTAAGGAGAACGCTGAGGAATCACTCCAGCAAACTCGCTGCCACTCGTGGTAATACTCTGAATGCTCCGGCTGTTACCGCTGCTACTGCAGCTGTTTCTAGTGCTACAGTCGCATCGGCGCCTGACTCGTTTACAATGAACAGCGGAATTAGCCCCCAATTCGGAGAATCACCGTTCACTGCGTTCCTTCCAGTTGATCTGGCAGAGGAGTTCTTGATTCGGCTTCATGATATGACAGGGCTCCCCTGGTGGCTCTCTCTTTCTGTTGGTGCCCTCTGCTTCCGCCTCCTCGTTGCACCTGCTACTTTAATTCAGCTTCGGACATCAGCCAAACTGTCTCGACTGCGGAACATCCTTGGGCATTGTGTTCGTTTGTTCGTATCTATTCCAAATTTGCCCCGAACACATTTTCGGACACACTCTTACTTTGAGGCCCTACAAGCTGTGAAAGCTGCTTATGGAGTCTATGTAAAGGACCTCCCCAAAGTCCGAGCCATAGGCCTATTCCTCCCAATGTTCATTGCCATTCCAACATTCATGACTTACAACATCGCATGCCGAAAAATTCTAGCGAGCGATCTATCAGGACTCACCACTCAAGGGCCTATGTGGTGTCCTGATCTCACTATGGCTGATCCTACGAATGTATTTCCGATTCTTGCATTAGCAGCTACAGTTGTGAATCTTCACTTCCTATTCACACGAATTATCTCCGAGGCTGCACCGCCCACCCAGCCCAAGTCAGTCCAGAAGCATTGGGATGGCGACTCCACGGCTAGCCCCTCTCCTACAACAGCCAACGCCGGCACCACGAAGGCGTTTGCAAACTCTCTATGTTTTGCTTTGCAAGGTTTGGCGGTATGTGTCACTCCATTCTTACTGCACTTGCCTGCGGGCATGTTCCTATACTGGATCATCGCCATGTCAGTCTCGACCCTGCAGAACCGTATGTTGCGAACAAACGTCGTACGAAGATGGGCGGGCTTCAACCAACCTCCCTACCAAGTACTCTTTCAAGCTCCGGATCACCCACTACTGGAGATCGCCCGCTCAGCGCCGTCCAAGATGCTTCTTTTACCCCCTGTAATGTCAGTCGACAAAGCCTATAGCATGGAGATTATGGAAGCCTCCAAGGCGAAGGAGGAAACCCAAGCTACAAAGAGCAGTGGTAGCCCAACCCCCACATCCCCTGGCCAGCGTAGGGAAAGCCAGCGATCCTAGACTTTATGCTCTTTGCAAGTGTGCCTGTCGCGGAATGGACGGCCTCTCGATATATTAGCAAGTGGTGAGTGTGACAAGGCGCAGAAAATTCTTTGTAGAAATACAGTGTATTGTTGGCTATATTGAAATTAGACATGTATTGGTGTAACCAGGCTTCCGGCGCCAGTTTCCTGGCAAGCATCAACTGTCAACTGGGGCTTTACAGGTGAACCTTGTTTAGAATCAGCCAAGTCTCAATATGCAATGGAATAAGAGTCATTGGCTTGAAATATGTCTGGAAGCTAAGCGAGGTGAACAAAGGGTCATGTTGCCGATATGTGCTTTGAGCGCAGTTGATCGACATATTCCCTGAGACGTAGCAGTCATGCCCAGAGCCAAAGGTTGGACCATATGAGTTACTGTCGTAAATGTGCGAGTTGTTGACTGGGAGAAATTTGACCAGGTTACGTCCCTCGTGGGTCATACCAGCCATGAATGAGCCTTTGGCAGATTTGTACATGTTTGAAGAAGTCCATGTGCCCAGGAAGCACATGACAAGGATGCCTTCACTCGTGTGGAAAATGGTGACAGTAGGGCCTCGGTTATCAACATTCTTGTGCCAAGTGGATGCTGACATGCCGTCACGCTTGGAATCGTAGAGCAACTCGAGGCGCAATCCACCACGAATGCAGGGAACACTATCCATGAGGATCGCAAAAGTCATCTCAGCTCCTTCGGTAAGGATGCTGCTACGCTCGGTCGCACCAAAGTTGACATTGGGTCGACGTCGAGGACGCCAGAAGCGTGCAACACTTAGATCTGCCGGTGGTGTCAAATTTGCAAGCGAGAAACCTTTGCTCGCATACAGGTCAAGGAGATCCCTTTCTGAGACCAGATTCTTGGTGTCACAGAAGGTTACCAGGTCCTTCAATTCGAGATGGCAGAGTCTGACGTGCTTCATAAGCGGCTTCATCAATAGACCGAAGTCGCTCACGGTGTTGGCGAGCGGTTTCGAGTATTCTGATTTGGCCTTAGCCGAAAGTGGATATACCTTGTCCTCAATCAACTTGACAGACTGAGATCCATCAGTCATGCTTGAGCTGTCGCCTTCCACCGAGGCGGTAGCGCCTGGCCCCGCTGTCATCTCGTTGGCATCCGCTGCTCTATGTCGTTCCTCCTCTGCAAGGCGCTTCAAAGTGTCCATGTTACCTTCACCCCATGTAACAGCGACGCAAAGTACATCTGACTCAGACATCTGCAAGTTGTCTGCCGACAGAATATCTACCATGCACTCATATGGTATCCTCTTGATCACTTCTGGATCATGCAGTGCCATGCGCGCATATCGTAGAACTGCACCACGTCCAATTCGAGGACGAAGTTTCGAGTCGCAATAGACCTGCAGGCAGGTAGCTGGAGTAAGCGGCATCTCCAGTATCTGTGAAGCATAGGAAACAACCGCAGGTAAAGCGTATTTGTGGGCGAAGTAAAGCACTTCCGCGGCAGTTTCTGGTACCATGCGGGGTGACATGCCATCACGAAGAATGAACAGTACGTGGTGTACTGTCGAAGGATCCTCGTTTCGAAGGTCGAGCTAGAGTACGATAAAGCGGGATAAAGTGTTGGAACATAAGGAACGAGGTAGAACCGGATGAACCATGTCATGGCCAAGCGATAGAGCTCATAGGTACGCGAAACCGAGCGTGGACCGAGCTTGCAGACCACGAACCGGCTACTGTCTGAACTTACCTCTCGAGCTCGGTAAGTACCAAATCTCAGCATAGACGCGAAAATGGGAGAAGCATGCTCTAGTACCTCACCTGAAAAGGCGATGTACACATTATCTTTGAGCGCAACATGCACATCCGTATGCGTATGCTTCGTAAGCATCTGTCCCAAGTAGTGAGGAAGCACCTTGACCGCCTGAGCCTCCTCGATCCAGGAGCTCGAGCGAGTGTTTGGCTTCCGAAGAGACGTCATCTGTCGAGCTCTGAGGAATAAAATAGGGAAAGATAGCAAGATCATGTGAGTACAAAGCGAATGATATGTTTCAAACTAGTACGCACACACACAACATGCGGGAATTTCACTTGCACTCTCTGCAACTCTCACGAACCACCACAATCAAAAAATCTTGCCAGCAGGAATCTCACTGGGCGTAGTGGCTTCGGGGGACACTGCAGGGTGCACCTCAGTCCATTTCGCGTGACACTTTGGGGGAAGATAGACCCGTCACTGGGCGACTAGAAGCAGGTCCTAGCCTAGGACTCGATGGTGGATGATGGGGTATTCCCTCGAACAAACTTCAGGACACCAAGGTTAGGAACACTGCCTGGCAGAGAAAGACAGGGTCGTGCGGATAACTTTGTCTATAATTAAGATAAGCAGGCGATGCCTAACACATATCCCACCTGAAGGACCACTGGACGCTCGATCACGTGTGCAGCCAGAGCCGAGTGCATCCTGTCATGGCTCAGTTTCAGAGTTTAACTTTTTCAAAACACTGGATCAGTTCACAATAGCTTCGACTCTGGATCACGGGTGCAGAGTGAGTGCTTCACGACGATGTCACTGGATACAGGCAATACGCCACCTGGAGTAGTATTTCACCCCCGTTGATCCCTCTGCACACAGTCTGATCTGTCGATCATGAATACGCATTTTGCGCCTTCCTCCACATCACCTCGGTGAAATGCCCCTCCGGGGCACTGCCAAAGGGTTTGGCTACGTGTATGAGGAACTTTCACTCCCTACGCCACGTCTAAGTTATATGTTGATTGACATTTCGTGCTTCCTCTTGCTTCTGTCACGTACTCTATAGGAAGATCAGCTCGTTGCTCCGAGCTGGACCACACTGTCGCGTCGATTGTGGGCGCGGGAGCTAGGCCACAAGGAAAGGAAGCTAAGAGCACAGCGCGTCCGAGTAGCCTTCCTTTCTGTGAGTGCGTGGCCTGGTCATAGGCTGTACTGGGGTAACCCATGTCCCTTTGTCTGCCACTCGGGCAGCCAACCCACTTCGTTGTTCCAACACTCGCATCCCAAAAGGCGAGAGAGGACGCGCTAAGGAATACCAATCGGAGCGATGCTGCACCACTTGCCGCTTTAGCCTCGAGTGGTACTATCCTATCTCCAATGCCTCCGTCAAACGCCGCAGACGTCCCATTGCTCCGAGTCCCACAAGTCGTCCAGGCGTTAGAGCTCGGACTGCGAGATCCAAAGATTGTTAACGGCGCATCCTACGTAGCCCGGCCGCCAGGTATTCGGCAGGTCACATTCTCTCAGCCTCGTCTTAAGGAGCCTGGTGCAACACCCGTCTCAGGAGCACGAAACGAATCAGATGTTCCAAGGAATTCCACCGGTTCTACAATTTTTCAGTCTGCTTTGGCTGCAGCGGCCGCGGTTTTACCAGCCGATGCTACAGTTGAAGACGCGCAACTGGATCCTTCTGAAACCACTCTTCTTGTCGTTCTCCCGGACAGGGCGCTCTTCTTTGGTGTTCTTCCGTTCACTCTTTCGTCCTCACTATCCTCAAGCTCAGAGTCGACACTCATAGCAGGCGGAACAGGACCACAAGTAGTGCTACTGGCATCGTTTTGCCCATCTCCGCTCGAAGCATCGCAGCAGGGTACGCTTCGACGGGCTCAGTTCCACAACACAGGCACTAGCGTTGCCTTGATAACCTCCTTGGGCGTTGTCTTATTCCTCGACTTATACAGGCCACGCAGCCTTCTGGATGAGCTTGATCACCTTGAGACATGTGTGAAAGTCGCTTTCCGGAGGAACGCAACGGCCCTAGCTTCTCAATTTGTCAACCAACAAACAGGCATTATCCCCGCCGACGTATCATATCCTTCGAGGCAGACAGAGCCCCGAGATGCTCAGACCTTGGATATTCTTTCAGCAATTGGAAGTTTACGTGGACTCAACTTCGGTGGGCTGTGGGTGTCTACTGAGTCCCGCGCACTCATTTCAGCCTTAGGTCTGTGGGAAGAGACCAGGAAGGAGTCCCTCAGTCTTCAAAAGGCGGTCGAAGGTCTAACGGCGACTGTATTCATCGACTCACGTGGCAAGCGAATGCCGTCCGTAGCCGCGGTGGAGGACGGTGATGATGATGAAGAAGAAAGGGGATCTCCTACCTTCGATGAGTCAGCCGCGACGCAGTATGAGTCAGATGCGTCGATAAGTACTGAACCTGACGCGGATCCTGTCATGAATGAGTTAATCCAGACCTTTACTGAAATCCTCAAGAGAAGAGTGGATGTCTATCGTTTCTGCCTTGGAGACGATTGTGTGCTAGACGATTGCGAACTGGATCGTCTTCGTGGGTACCTGGAGAATCCAGAGAGTCCACAGACACAAGGCAGAGCATCAGAAGTGCCAAGCGAGGCCCCGAACTCGCTCAAGGCGACACTCCAGTTTCTCATGCAATACTTAACAAGGAGCCAACTGATCCAGGCGGCACTACAGAGCGCTATCATCTTCTGTCAAAAGCAGCATGCCGATGCACAAGCGGCATACTCCCAGCTGAGACTATCTGCCAGTGGTCTTGATGATGTAGCAAGAAGTCGAGAGTTAGAACTCGCAGAAAAGCAGTATGAATTGGCACTCCTTCAGGATAGGCTTGCAAAAACGAAGCTCGCTAGTTCGTTGGCCCTGGAATCGCTTGCGAAGAAAATTCGTGACAAACTAGTGCTTCATGCTACTGCACAACCGCCCATGTCAGGCTTCCTAAGGGATTGTGAGGATAACGGCTCACCTGACGAAGAGAAGCCCAAGGGGGAAGTTTACTACGCTCATTTCTGGAGATTATCAGTCCGTCTAAGATGTAGACTCTCATTATCATCGCCCATACCACAGCTTTCCTCGGCACCTCCATCCTCTTGGAGTCGTGGTGGAATTTCGTTCGAGAGTATGGCACTGTTTTTGCAGGAAGCTGTAACAGCCTCATCTATTACAACCGCACTCTTATGTGGAGGTAGCGCTGCAGTGGGAAGCGGCAGGGTACTCTCGCCCGAGATTAACACTTGCACCTCGTTACCAAACTCTAGCGCAGCTGCCGTCGTCGCAGTGTGCAACTGGCAGACTCTGACGCTTAATTCGCGACACATCGCTGCTACGAAAGTCGTGAGCACCAATGAGTGGGTTATTCGATTTGCCTCTTCTCTGGAGAAGCTCAAGCAGAGCTCGTTACAGTCCAGTAAAGGCGTGCGTTCGACGGCTACATTGCCCTTTATTGATCAAGCATTGCCACTAGCCCAACCCGACACGCCTTTGTGTATTACATCCATACCTAAGGCAAGTGAGATTGCTGGGACTGAAGCGGAAGCAGTGCGTCTGCAATTAGGCTTGCGAGTTGGAACGCATCCGGCCAGAGTCGTATCTGCAGTGTCATTCAGCAAGATGCGCGACGATGCGAGTGGGGTTATTACACTCCCTCCTTCTAGTGCTGCCACATTCGCACACGGTGTTTTGCAGCTCTGTGCTACTGAAAAACCGTATGCTCATGTCGATTGCCAGAGCCAAAGCCAAAGCCAAAGCCAAAGCCAAAGCCAAAGCCAAAGTCAGCAAACTACCCTCGGACTGCTCAGCGAAACACGAGAGCTGTTGATTGGTACGAGTGGTGGTTATTTGATTAGGTTTGATTGGAACTTCCAAAACCCCGAGGCCACGCCGCTTCCCAGCTCAATCGCTGCTGCGGTCATGGCAGCTGCTGCTCGTGGCGAGAGCAATACACCACTGGCCTCAAGTGGTCTAAATATGAAAGAAGCAGACACTCCTCGGCCAGATTTGAGGCTAACTTCAGGCCCCCGATCCGCCGCAACGCGATACTCACTCCACACACTCGTTCCCCCTCCTGCAGCGCAGGCTCTGTCGATGTACGCCACACAGATTCTGCAGAGATCAACAGAGATACTTGAAGGTGTGGAGCCGTCCTTTGTCAGGCAAGTGTTGGACTATGTGGCTCTCTGTGGATATCCAGATCTGCCTCCCATTATATCGTTGGAGTGCTGCGAGGAGTTGGGAATCGTTGCAGCTCTAGTCGCTGACGGCTCTGTATGCATCATGCCTTTGGCTGTTCTCGTACCCTCGATCTCGCGGATGATACGCAAGGTCTCATTGCACATGCGAGGCCTGATCGAAGCGATTAAGAATGTCATCGCCTCAGACATCGAAGTAGCGCTCCACGAGCAGGACCGATATGGTTCAGATGCGGAAACTTCTCATGCATGCACTTGCCTCGTAGAGACGAAAGGCTCTTGCGTAAGATGTGTAAAGGAGCTCGAAAGTCGAGGATTTGTCAGGAAAGCACAGCAACCCAAAGAGCCAAAGGCCTCGACCAAGCGAAATGCATTGTTCTCCGCGGTTGACATACCCATTCCTGGCGGCCCTGTTTGCCCCATGGGTACATGGTTAACTCCACCCGAGTCTCGGCTAGCGCCATCTTTCCTCATGCGTCAGTTGACAGATGTTGAGGGGATTACTGCCGGTACAGAAGAGGTTCCAGCCTCGTGGCGAGAACTCCCTAGCGCCGCTACCTCCATAGCTATCAGCCCAACCCGCCGGACACTCATTATTGGCCTTGCTTCTGGCTCAATCGTCACGGTGCCTTTGGTTCTCACCAATGCGGAGTCTGTTGTGAATGTTATGACTGGAAATGTGGAGTATCGCAGCAGCCTCTCGCCATACCCAGCCCCGTCTACGTCCAGTTCAACACCGCGCCAGGCAGCTGACGGTGCAGCGGCTCAAGAAGCACCGGTGTTATTATCACCACATTCAGTGGCTTCGCATACGTCCAGCTCGAGTGGGACTGCAGCAGCCTCCATTGCAGAGTCCAAGGCCGCTTCGGAGGCCGCTGCAACATCTGATGTAACGTCGACCACGAGCTCTGCGACGGCAATCGCCTCGATCGCCAAGCTTGGTAGCAGTTCCCTTCAAGCCCTCTCAAATGCATGTATGGCTCTGCACGAGCATATCCCTAAATGGTTCCCGGTCGTTCGATCGTTGAAGAGCTGTATGGCCATACCTTCACCAATCACACAACATGAGCGTAGAATCTCTGGCGAAAGTCCTGTGGCGGATGCCTTGCCCGCGAATAGTGAATCCCTCGCAGATCAGCGGCAGACTACTCTCCACTCGCTAGCATCTGTTCATGTCGCTGGGGGGGTCGCGGTTACAGCTGTACGGATTTGTCCAGTCCGAGATGTAGTCAGTGGGGTGACTGCTCTGAATCTGGAAACTCTAGCTGTGACATACTCAGACGGATCCTTTGCCGTGTATTCGCTTCCATCAGGTGTGTGTTTGTCGGTCGCTGCAGGTCTGGCACTTGGTCACGATTCGAGTTTTGCAACTGCCACCATCCCAACCTTCACTCGATCGGAACCAGCCCTAAGCAATGCGGCGATGCAGTTCTGCGGCCCGCTTTCGGCCCATATTATTCCACACCCGGGACCCTTAGGATGTATTGTGACATCGGACAGCTATCCAAACCTACCAAGGCCTAGCAATACCAGCGTACGTGTAGGTTGGGAATCTATTCCGATCCCGATGTTCTCAACGGAAGGAGCGAATGTTCTCCCGATTTGGGGGCCTGGTGGGTATAGTCTAATGCATTTCTATCATCGTCAACATCCCAACGTTGTCAACGAGGCGGCACCGCCTCAGACCTTGTCAGGCTGCCCTCCCTCGCTCTCGCTTATTGCACCAACCACCACGTGGCGCCAATTGAATGCTGCGACTCGGAGTTTGCGCAACTTGGAGCAAAGTTTACTGGCACTTCACTGTGTCATCCTGAATGATCGCAACTCCAATGCTCGTGCGTCGGGAGAATGCGCGGTCGCAGACAGTGAAGACAGTGATATGGGAGATCTCACTAGTTATGCTGAAGAAACCGTCAAACTGCGCCGGGCAATCGCAGCTGCGACGCTCGCTGAATCTCGATGCTTTTGTCCACTGACTACCGCACTGACACGACTCGTGGCGATTTGGGGAAGGCACTTGAGCTCAGGATACCCACCAGCCACCGATCCTCTCAAGGAGGCTCTGGAGTGGCTTGGTGTCAATCAAGACTCGGATGGTACAGCGACCGAGCAGAGAGGCGAAGATGTGCATGGGGCATTGGTCGAAGACGACGATAGCTCTGATGAGCAAGAGAGCGTATTGGATGAAGCTGAGGAAATCAAGAATGTCGATGAATACCTGAACAGTGAACCGCAAGAGGCAGTTCCTTATTGGTACTCGAGATGCGATTTGGTTATACAACCCATGGGACGCTATACACCTCCCCCGCTGAGTACCACCTACACCCCGCTAACTCCAGGTGGAAAGCCAGCGATCATCACAGCAGATGCAATTCTTTTGCCTGTTCACGCTGCCCATACGAAGAACGAGACTCAGCCAGCATTAGCTTCCCTTGTCGCCATGTGTGCGCATGCCTCGTTACCCCCAAGCTTTGTTCAAGCGTTTCCGAAGGGTCAGCCGGCATCCGCGCCTTGGCTTGCTTTGGCTCAACAACAGCTACAGCAAGGATATTGCCAGCAGGATTCTGCGACGCCCACGCAACTGCATCGACCTTCAATTTCCGCGGAGAAGGCATCCGCTGCAGATGCTATAGTCCTCGCGCAGATGTTGGCGAGTGCCGACTCTTCCGCCGCTGGGCTCAACCCCGTGCGAACCCGGTCTCCTTCTGGCACACCTACCGGAGCTAATGAATCATCCCGGCTATCACAAGGTGGAGAGCCATTGAGCAAGCAGTCTGTTCCCATTTTGTTTGCGTCAGCGCTGAATGCAAGTTATACGAAAGTTCCTATTCCGGCGTTCATCTTGGCGCAACTGGGACTGGTTCGATCATGTCATGTATCTCCAGATGGCCGCGCCCTCGCTGTTCTCTTCGATGGCCGAAATGGTGGCAGGTCTGGAGTTCGTGGTGAACGATGCTTTGCCGTTTGTTCTTTGGACCGAGGAAGGCAGTGGAGTGTGTGGAATGATCGTGATCGAGATCAGTTCTCAAACGATTTGGTGGGAATCGCAAGCAAGCGTGACCTTCTGGCGCAATCGTTCGATCTAGCTCCACCAAGCTCGCGGCCGACGGTTCCCCAGACCACTGTTCATCGTCCACCGACCCGAACTCCGACTGAGTCGCGACCTCAAACGCACCCAATGAGCGATCGGCACTCATCCGCTTACAATACCCCTACAAGCGCACGAGCTCAACCTGAAATGCTTGAAGGTTATCAAGAGAGAGTAGCACAGGGTGCCGACGAGAGTGAGCCCTCCCTGCAAACCACAACGAGCGAAGCCCTTCGAGAGGCAGATATGACCGAAACAGGTGCCATCGTATCCTTAGCTTGGATCGGACCAGATGTGTTGTGTGCGACCACCGCAGATCTTCGACTAACGATTGGGGTAATGCCCTTGTTGGACCCTGTCAAACCACTTTCCCAGGCACTTGTGGCGTCTCCAACAAGCAGTGGAGCTCACCCCCGATCGTCGCAGGGATCTGTGAGCCCCATGACTCAGAAGCCGCCAACCAACCAGACGAACCATGTCGTGTCACCCAATTACGCGGGTTCGCCGTCCACCGCTTCACTATCTTCATCTCATTCCAGAGTCACTGGCGTGACGGTATCGTCGTTTGCCTCGGTACAATTTAGTGAAGTCCAAAGGGTAAAGGGCACACCTCTAATCCTCCATGCTGCCACAAACCGGAACATCGATCGCATTGTAACCATCTCACCAAGAGAGTACGGAATCCCACTCTCATTTGTTTGGCCTTTCGATGTAGTCATCAGTAATCCTCTGGATAAAGGCCTTGCAGAGCACTTGCCTAGGCCACCAATATCGCTGCCCTTCCAGATCAGGATTTTTAACAAAAGCCGCATTGCATCAGACTCAATCCTTCTTACCATTCCTGTAGCTTCGGTTGGTACGAAGACGGCAGCGGTGGTCCCAATTGTCGATGGCCATTCACTACAAACAGTTCATGCTTCAAGTCTTTTCAAGCCTCTACTAGTCACTGCGGTCAGGGGCTCGCTAACACGGCCATCCATACTTGCGTTAATTCTCAGCTCAGGTGAGGTCCAGTTCCATGCCCTTGAAATTCAAACATCGCCACGCGCACAGCTCACACCACTTCCCCCTCCAACGACGACAGCTGCTGGTAGTTCCTCCGGAAGGGATGAAGCCAACCTCGATGCTCGACCTGAGCGCCCACTACGACGAATAGCGTACCGCACTAGCAGGCCGACGATCTCGGAAGAGTTATGCGAACAAGTTCCGTCAACCACAATGATGTCTTTAGAACGCAGCACGGGATCGGCTGGACTTCGTGTGATTAACACATCAGTAGGTGCATTGCGTACTATATCAACAGAGCACCCTAACAGTCAGAGTGAAATAAGGCCGGCTCCAACAAACCGACCGCAAATGGCAATGAGTCTAAGCATCGTACCCGAGTCTCCAAGGGAGGTAGTCGCAACGCATGCAGGTTTGCCAACTGCTGGACTTTCTCGTTCTATCGAGCTGAATCAATTCGACACGACGGCTCGCAGCCTCCTGCTGCTTGTGTCCTTGTTCCCCTTACATGCGAGCCGTGTGAGACCCAACATCATCACGCAGGACTGCATAGTAGGCGCATTAGGTAGTCCCTTAGCTACATGTGAAGTCATGTACGAGCTTGAGCAGCCAGGCGAGCCGATGGATGCAGGTAATGCGACAGCCACAGGTGATCCGATGGCATGTGTTTCGTTTGGTGATGTCCGAGTTGAGTTGCATGCTCAAAAGAAACTGGAGTCAGCTTGTCCTTTAGATCGAGTATCACGTTTACCCCTTCTGTCCCTTATCATCGGGGAACAGCAGGAATCAGCGATATCGCTACCAGGCTTGAGCGTGATTCCAATCTTGCGATTTAAAGTTCGATCGCGAGGTGAAGGCAAGTCCCGTTCGCAGGGTGTGTCCACAACTTCGCCTCCCCCATGCACGGCCTCGATCATGGGCGCCCTTCAGTCGGGAGTATCTCTCATTATCCCTGTGTCTGGCCCGCAGTCAATTAGAGGCCCACTAGCCCGACAGATTCTCTACCACAGTAGTGACGGTGCTTTTGTCACCACCATCGGCGTACACCCCAACCTGACCTGTAGCCAATGTTCTTCAGGTCAGGTCACTGATTGGAAGTCGAAGGTTCCCAGCAACTTCTATAGTGCTCAACGTAATCTTGTGCCAGGACGCCTTAGCAGTGCCCACCAGTGGCTATATTTGATGCGAGGAGAGTCGTGCGCGAGAGAATTGTGCGGTACTGTCCCATCTGCGTGGATTCTGGGATCGATCCGTCACCCGCTAGCACAAGCGATGACGGTGGCGGCGACAAACCTTCAGTACTTCGTAGACCATGCTGTCCCCTCTACGCCTACGCTATCCGACGTCGATAGTGTGATCCGTTCCCGAGCACAACAACCTCGTACATTTTGTTGGATACCCTCGCTCGCGCTCCGATGGGTTAAAACGAGACTCGAGCCTTTGTCAGGAGATGCTTCAATGCAACGAACAAGCACGCATTCGTTCGCCCACCAACTTCTCCTCAGCATGCATGCCCAAAAGTCCAAATTGTACACTTGCCCAGACTTGTATTGTGGGACACCTCTGGCAGCCACAACATTCTCTGCAACTTCCACGGCGCGAACCCTCCTCGAACCGATACTCCTCTCAGCGCTTCTTGCTGTCCGAAGGGAGATGGATCTTTGCTCATTGTCAAAGCTGTTTGTGAACTTAGTCTCGTACAGTCTTGTTGGTGCGCAGGAACGACGTGAGTACATGATACGGCTTCTTACCTCTCTATTAGGATCTACATTAGACCTAATGGCCTCACCATTGCCTATCACTTGTACCGCTGGCGTATCAGAGCCTACTCGGTCTCGACATGAGATCCAGCTCCAGGAGACATTACCAATCGCCCCAGATGTGTGTTCCCTTGATGACATCTCGCCTGTGAGCCTGTGCCTCGCATGGTTTGCTCATCCCGACTACTCCCCACTTGCCCTTTCCGATGCAATTGATTCTGAGACACTGGTCGCTTCCAAGAGCGGCAAGCAGGATACTCAGAGGCCATCGCGACTCAGGGTTTTGCTGACAATTCTGCTGCATACTGTCCGTGTGCGAGAGGCAACGGTTTGGCCAGCGCTGCTTGTACGGTGCGCTACCTTACCCGTTGTCCAGTTTCGCAACATTGATGAAACTGGGAGTCGCTCTAAGTTGGGAGTACTCACACTCTGGCGCGCTGCCGCATCGTGTGGTGATATTGCGTCGCTTGCTCAGCTAGTGTCTGTTCTTGAGCGAGTTGTTGGGACTGAAGCATGCCTTCGAGCTGCCCGAAGTTTGCTCTCGCGAGTAACAAACGAAGCCAAGTCTCGCATCACCAAAGGTGTGCACACAGTACCAGAAATCGAGCATAACTCAGCAGACAAGACAAGTATTGCAAACGCACAAATTGAGCAAGGTCTGAGAAAGTACAGTGACCGTGCGCTGTACCGGCTTGGAAGATCCCTAGATTCGTTCATTAGAAGTAGGGCGATGAAGCTCTTGGAAGAGCAAGGGTTAGTTGAGGTCGTGTTCGAAAAAGTGGATGAGTCAATGAAACAACATGAACTGCAACGTTTCTCACACCACGGGCACGACCCCAGACGGCATGCGCATGACCGGGAACAGAAGGAAAACGAGCAACTTCAGGTGCGACTGTTTGCAAGACCGCTATCTGAAAGTCACGAAAACAAGGAGACTCATCCGCATGATATGGCAAAAGCGCTCAGTGAAGACAGTTGGATTCGTAGTGAGGAACGCACTTGGGCGCTGCTTGTACCCGACTTCAGCAAATACCTGCAAGCCCAACTGCTTAAGCAATCTGTCGACGCAGACGCTGCGCTGGAAGAGCTGGAGGAAGAAGATGCGGAAGCGGATTATGACGTAGAAGATGACCTAGCGCCAGACCAGGTTGAATATTCGTATCATGTTATGGCGATCGACAAATCCGTGAGCTCGCACCACGCCTCCGCAATGGATCGGCAGCATGCTATCCAACCAACTGAGAGGCCCTCCCCAACAAACATCGGAGAAGCGTGCACAATCGCGTGAGGTTAGGCGCGATGATGAAAGACGTAGATCAGTGGTGTGTATTGGTAAGGGATATTGCAGAAACAATGGTAAAACATGTACATAAAACACAATCTGATATAGCAAAAATCAATCTAAAACACTGTACAAGTAACTATTCACTTTGATGGGCAAGGAAGAGCCATCTGGAGCTCGTTGATATTCCATCCCCGGATTATCAATGTGGCACAATGTCCTGACAACGAATCACGTTTGGTGAAAAGCGGCGCTGTAATTGCGACTCGACGCGATTGTCCAGGTGGCAGCGAAAACATATTCTCGCTGTAATATACAGGGAGAATACGCGGGTCTTCGTGTTGGGTTGAATGCAGGGTTGGCTGGGTAAGAACCATCTCCACTTTAAATGCGATTCGACCCGACCCTTCGGGATTAGCAATGTCCACAGTCCACGTCCAGTCCTCAAGCAATTGAGTTCGTGTTGAGGGTGAGGCTGATGATGATGTCCTGGGAGGTGCCAACAGAGATGGTGTCGAGATCTCGCAAGTTACAGGTTCTGCTCGGAGGCTTACGTATAAATCTCTGCGACTTCGGAGCTGAGCCAGGCTTGGATGGCCAGCATCCGGTCCACGACGAGGGTCCGTGAAAAAGTACTCTGTGCGTGAGAGTAGTTTGCTTGTAGACTTCTCGAAGTGGTTAACAGCGTACGGGTCAAGGTAGGCTTCAAGGGATTTTTGTCGTGAAAGCACCTCCGATTCTTGAGAGGGGATCACAGCAGGGGGGAAGGGCAATGGGCTCAAGGACTTGGAGTTATCGGTGTTGTCTTGAGTTGGGATATGTAACTTGAGCTCGTTTGCAGTCCAGAGTTCGACAAGTACCAGAACAGTAGCTCTTGGGTCGATCCCGGTGTGGCCGCGTGAGTGTTCGGATCTTGGGAAGTCAAGTGGAACTCGCTCAGCCAATGGCAATGTTCCGAAATTCGCTGGAATGCCAGCCCTGATTATGCCCTCAAAAACGATAGGTGTTTGCGTGATAGAGGCCCCGCTGTCTTGTTGCGTGTCGCTTGGAGTTAGGTCATGCATGAGAACACGATATCGGAGTGGCGCCTTGGTGGCCTGAGGGCCCATGTTCACCACGTTTAGATACCAGGGAGCACCCAATGATTCATAATAACTGGGATCTTGATTGTTGCGCGCACTTACCCATCTGTAATTCAGATCGAGTTGCACATGCAAGTTGAGAAGACCGGCAGCTGCAAGCTCTGACTGAAGGTTTGGTGCTCTAGAATAAGCATTAGACGCTTGCGAGGCGGCCGCAGCCATGCCCCACAACCCTCCAGCAGGAGCAAGGAAGTGGTCATAGGGTGCGCCTCGCATGTGAGGCCATGGTCCTCGAACCTTCCAAATAAGCACGCCTGTATGGCGTGTCCATGCTGACTCCATTGCAGCCTCGACCACCGCGCGATGCTGCTCGAAAGCCACGATCTGTGCTGCACACGTAAAGTCCTCGAGTGGCGCTGGCTCTTGACCGTAACCTTCAGAAGCGTCAGTTCCCCTGAGTAGTGCGTAGACGTGATCGACCTGCGGACCAAACGCGGGATCATTACTTGTCATATTCCCATCACATGCAGTGCAGTGAGGCAAGTAGTTATGGAACTTCCATGCTGGGTCCACAGTCATGCCATTTTCAAGCGGCTTTGGCGCAGTCATTGATTCCTTTGCAAGGATCAAGGGCATACTGTCAATCGGGGGGATTCCAACACTCCCGATCTCTGGAGTTAGCCCCACACCAAACAGGATGTGCGTGAAATTATAGAATGCAGCAGGCACAACAGGACCATATGGCCCATCCGCAAGACCGAGGGGGCGGGGACGGTAGTAGACTTCGCCACTAGAATCGCCGCACCATGGGATCTGCTGCTGTCCCACGTCATGGATTACAGGGCAAATGAGATGGCTCTCAAAGTAGGACTGTGTTTCATTCAAGGTTGTGCTGTCTGCAAAGGTAGTTTGGAAATAAGGGCGCGAGGTATCGACAGGAGTGAGAGAATCGAGCCATTGCAGCAGACCCTCAGTCGTCGTTCGGGACGCGATATTGACGACACTTTCCAATCCGGGGATACGGCGAATCTCCCGAAATGAGTCGAGAGAGTCGCGCGTATCGCTGCGGTTCGTCCACCTCTCGTTCCACCACGCTTGCAGATCTGAAACAGTCTTCTGCACAGTCTCCTTCACCTTCTCCCACGTGTCGGATACTGCGTCAACTAGATCATCCCAGAATCCAAAACCGACCTCTTTGGATGCAATCAAGTTCTGTGGCTGATCAGAAATCGTAGTGAAGACATCGACTGTAGTGAGTCCTCCCAGAACATCAATCGTCTCATTTAGCAAGCGGTCTCGAGGGATGAAGGTGTACTCAAGAGCACGGCGAAGAACAGGTGATGGTGATGCGTGAAGCGGTGAAATTTCATTCCCACCAAACCGCGCCAGTAATGACGGATGACTACGCTGTCGCCGTGCCGTGTCTCGAATCTGCGCGACAAATAATGGCTTATCCAATGGCCAATCAAGAGAACCTCCCCATCGACCATTCACATCGCCAGTCATTGGAATGTCTTGCTCGATTAGCATACCATACTCATCAGCGGCGTCCAGTAGATCATCGGGTGCACCCACCGTGCCGCCCCAAACCCTCAGCAAATTGAGACCGGATTGGCGTTGTAGCAGAATCTCAGCGACATGCGTATCCTTGGAAGGCAACCTTCCGGGCCTCGGAACAAAGTCTGGATTGTAGTCACGAAGGAGTTGATCAGTAGCTATCCAGTTGCCGCCCCGAAGGAAGAGTTTCGTCGAGTCGATTGCAAAGATGGGAGTGGTATTATAGAACGTGTCGAATGATGTGTTGAGTACAGCCCGCTGCTGCTCCATAGGGACAAACGAGACTGTAACAGTGCGTAGACCGACACGAATGACCTCCTGACTCTCGAGGATGATCACAGGATCTCCACGCGAAAGTAAGGAGATGATCATTCGACGTGTAAACCAGTCGAGTGCAGGGTCAAGCTCCTGGGGCGTAGGGATGTCCGCCGGGCTTAGTGCAGTCTTGGTCTGAACGAGACGCTGTGTAAGAGGTGATAGTCTGCGAACAAGAGACCTCATCTTCGAAGATACAACTGGGCGCATGCCATTGTCCTCAAGACGGAAACGTGTCGCCCTCACGGAATCTGACTTAGCGGCAAAAACGTCCGTGGAATCATGTGAAACGACCGCATCGCTACCACTCCAGTCTGACATCTGCTCCAGGGCCATGTGGAGGGTGTCTACACCACGAGCATCCATATACTGAGCAGAACATCTTGCTTCCAGAGAGTAAAGCGCAGGATATCCCTCCAATGTCCAAGGTCTCCAGCGCTCAAGCTTATTCCATTCGCCTGTTGCCTTTGGGATTTCAATCTCTTTCTCTTCGCCAGGCTGCAAGGTCACAAAGATGCTTCCTGACGGGAAAGCTTCGAGATACTCTATCGCCTCTGGGGAAAGGCCTGATGGCATACCCATATCTTGCGCTGCTCCCAGCACACGCTCAATGTCTTTCTGAAGAATTTGCCGATAGTCAACATACTGTTTATCGGGCGTCGCAGCATACCTATTGGTCTTCGCAAAAACGTCGAAGCTCACCTGGAAAGTCATAGCGGTGTTACCCAAGTTACGAACATTAGTCCGTACGATGTGTGAGGGTTGGTTAGTGTTTGGATCAAGAGACTGATCCAGCCATGTGTTCCTAAGCAAGCAGCGGCCGCCTGTCTTGAGTTTCACTTTCCCCCAAATGCCTGAGTTTCGATCCGGGGTCGCTTGAATCCAATCCCAGCCAGCAGTATACTGCGCAGTTGAGTACTTTCCCATACTCTTGAACAATCCCCCTTGTCCTCCGGGTGTGTCAGGTTCAGGAACAGGGAAGGTTTCAATGAGCAGTGGAACAGTGATATTGCCGGTGCTCTGAGAGCTCTTACTCTGAATCGCGGCTGTTGCATCGAGGAGATATCGCCCATGCATACCACGCATGCGAGTACAGCTCTTGGCCCGCCCCGAAGCGATGCCAGCAAATAGCAAACTGGAGTCGCATGGGAGATATCCATCCGAATCAGGAATAATCGGTAACTCTTCACCTGAGATAGATGCAACTGCCTCATAGTTGATACCATCTAAAGCAAGCATGTAGCGCTGTTGTGGAAAGAGTGCCGACACTGAGTTGCTTCGCGATCGTAAGAAGTCTTGAACAAAACTGCCAAGGCGTAGGTATTCCTCCTCAACTTCTTCCGTCAGGGCTTCAGAGAAGTCAAACGAAGGATAGTCAACACCTTCCTGAGAATGAACTTCTTGAATTAGGTAAGCTAGCAGCGCTTGAGTCGCCTCATCCTTAGTTGGGTTAAGTTCACCCTCCGTCTCGTTTTCATCCAGTTGCATGGCTTCTAGTATGATTTCAGGGGTGTCAATTAGTTGTTGAAGGCGTGATACGACGGTATCTCTAGTGGGGATATGATCATCAGTATTGCCGCCATCAGTGAGACCGACTCGATTCGGTGATGTCACTGGTATGCTGAGGTTGGTTCGGTAGACGGCACTGTAATAATTGACTCCACGATCTGAGATATCGGGAAGCGTGGCAAGGTTCATATGAAAGTAGACGTTCTCGTTGTTGACACCCTTAAAGAAGCCATTCTCGAGCATATTGGTGAGTACGGTTCCGGGCACCTTCGCCGGGTACTCTGGCCTGGAGTTGCGTCCATCATTCAAGCTACAGTAGGGGTGATGTTTGGAAGATTGGGAGTTGGAAAATGATGAAGATCTGGCTAAGTCACTCACGGAAAGAGGTGTCCTTAGCGAATCATCTCATGCCACATGACAGCTCCTGTAACCTACCCCTGTTGAAAGGTCCATGGTTGATGTCTCGAGCCGATATCTATTTCTTGCACGTCGATAGCGCCTGACGCGCACGCGCAGGCGAGCAGTGTGAGGGCTGCTAATGCAAGATAGACCGCGCGCATACTGCGGAAGATGTTGGAGGCGAGCAAGCGCCGGAGCCTCGCGCGAGAGTCTACTGGAACTGAGTGAGAGGGCAAAAAAACGAAACAGTGAGATAGTGTGGATGCTACAATTCCCTAGTGCGAGGCACGAAACACTTAGAAGACTACGTATAATAGATCAAATACACACACATTATATGCCAATTAACTTTAATATTTGAGCTCGAGTGTGGATCCTGACATTTACATTCTGTGGAAAGGTGTGAAGAAACAATTGATTTTACTGGAATTGGATGGTTCTAACACGACATGCGCAAGCCAACTCAAGCTCATTACAAGAATAACATGTAGTATAGCACGTATGATAATAGCGCACAATGGCTTGTAGTAGCAGTAGGTGCAGTTGTGTTGCATTTGCAAAACGCGCGTGGCTCAAACCACTCTCGATTACGACTTCCTCAGTCGGAAATAGAAGTGACATGTGTTACTAGCTATTGGGACATCCACTTAGTAATGGAGTTGACAGGACTATTTCGTTGCTTGAATCCATGTGGTAAAGTCGTCCTGTGTCAGCCTGGCATCCAGCTTGGAACTATCGAGATGCTCCATGATCAGCTGAGCATTGAGTCTGTCATTTGCTCCCCAGCGCTGGCGCGAGGCCTCAAGGGTGTCACAGATGCCTGCTTTCCAATTCCGGTAAATCCCTCGCTCGTCTGCTAGGTCTTGGTCACATTCCAGTAGGATTCGTCGAGAGAAGAGCGGAAGAATGAGCTCTTTCCAAGGCTGCATCTCGAGCAGTAAGTAAAGGCCTTCCACTATGACTATGCGAGTAGATGGCGCAACGCGAATCAAATCGTATGAGGGGTCCTTGAGAGCATGATCCCATCCGTTGAGACGAACTTCTTCACCAAAGTTGGACTTGACCCTCTGTAGAGCACGAGCCAATGCCGGCGTATCAAAGGTCCATGGAGCACCGCGACGAGCAAACATTTCTGCAGGGTTATCACTTGCAGCGAGCTCGGCGCGTGTCATGTGATATCCGTCCATTGGCACAACGACACAGATAGGATCCCCGTCAGAGGCGTCCTGCGAGGGTCTGGGGGACTTACCTTCGTTTTCTTGGGTATAATCGTAGTCAGAGGTGGTCGCTTGACTTTGAGACGCTCGCTCCCGAATTGCTTGATTCACCAGTGTGCACAGGATTTGAGCGCAGGTTGTCTTTCCTGCAGCAGGGATTCCCACCAATGCGACAAGTATCCTCTCTTGGCTCTGATGTTGCTCAGACGTAATGTAATCGTTGAAAATGGCATTAACAATATTAGAGAGCGTACTACCCGGCACTACTGAGGGCGTAGTGGTCTCAGCAGGTGAAATGTCACTGCTCATCTCCCCAGGCTCAGTCGGTCTAGTATCCTTGAAGCCTAATCTCGTATTGCAGATACAATGGGCTCGGTTTGTACGCCAATAGGGGCTCTCCTCGCTGTTGGCAAATATGTTACAACCTGATTTCAAGTGGCGAATATGTGGAATGTACCTATTCAGTATGTCAGTGCTGAGGGCGATTCTGAACTGGGACTCATCTCGAAAGCTAATTTCGTGTTGGGTCCGACTCACGGTGGTTTCAGATCTGACTGGTGAGACGGCACCTGCCGACAGGATAACGTAAAGTGCGCCGATCTGAGCGGGAAACTATCTTGTCCACACTGGTAGACGACTCGATTTGACGCATTCCACTCAGGCTCACCTCAGAAAATGGTTTCTGAACTCGGATCTAACACCACGATATACATTGCAACGCTGAGATATTGCTCAGCAGGTGCTGGAACTGACAATGACAGCAACGGCAAGTCGGCATACATGGTACAGCTTGCGAAAGCTGGGTGAGAATTTCTGTCTCGGCAGTCGAGCTGGTGCTTTTCAGAGTGCAAGTAAATCCGGGCCAGGACGCTTGGAGCGGGCGGAAAAATCCCAAAAATCCTGGGAAAATGCAGGAAAATCGGGAATTTCCCGGATTTTCACCCATTTTTTCGATTTTTCGAGCCTGTCTCTATATCGATTTAACATTCGATTTCTCGATATAGCATGCAGTACTACAAGTACTTAGTATTCGTACTACTAGGTATCTTCATTCTGGTACGTTCTATTTTGTTTTCTCTCCCGTTGTATCTCTACTTCCATGACTTTGCCTTTGGGAAAGTTATCGTTATGGCTAGTGCACCAGACTCGACCACTTTCACGCCCTAGCAGTTAGGACTGAGTTCTGCCGGAGAACTGTTTCACGTTGCACTTGGTGCGAGACATCATTGGCTAACCCATGCGACCTGTCCCGTACTATCACACTCCATCCAGACCGCCGCGGAGCGCGCAGATGTACAGGCATCAGAGGTACGTCCAACATCCCAGCGTGCTTTGCATGCACCCTTGGTCGAGTTGCAAGCGGGGGTAGCGGCTGAAACTGAGGCAACAGATGAGGCACTCGAGGAGGCGACTGAAGACATCAGCGTTCTGCTAGAGGCCTTCAGCTCCGTCTCAGACGATGTCAAAGCCACCGAGGCCCCAAGCTGGTTCCGCTACAACATGCCTTGGTGGGCTGCCATGTATGATGATGAGAAGCGAGCTCAGCTCGTAAATCCATCTGCACAGGGCGACGCCAAGCCACAGCCACCATTGGATCTTGCCGGATATGATTGGGTGCGCACTCCACCCCTCAATGCTGACCCTATCCTTTTACCTTACCAGGCGTCCGGTTTCGGTCGTGTTATGCTTGAACAGTCATCCTCTGTTGTTCTAGGCCAGTCCGAGGCTCCTGCCTTCCTTGAGGCAGAGGCTGAGGCCGAGCTCGACGCTGAGGCTGAAGCCGACCTAGATGCTGAGGCTGAAGCGGAGTTCGAGGCGGAAGCGGACGCTGAGTACTATGTTGTCCGACGTACTCCCAACGGCCCCTTCCCTGCGGTTGCGTATGAGATGCCTGATCCCAAGCCCCGCTATGCGCTTTACCTCCCTGGTAAGGACTATGCCATCGGTTTGGACCAGCTTCCTCCTGCTTCTCAGGTTTTGGCTGACCAGGCTCTGGCCCCCTACGACACATCCAAGTTGAGCACCGACAAGAAGGCGATCCGCTCTGCTGAGCGCACTGCTGTTGAGGCCAAGGGCGAGTTGAACTACCTCCACGATAAGGTTGCTCTTGACTCAATCCGCTTCCAGATCCGTCGCGCTGAGAGGGAGGCCGACAAGACCGTCCTTGCTTTCATGGAGGCTGAGGCCAAGCACCGCCCTCAGTTCAGCTTCGTTGAGGCTGAGGTCGATGCTTCCGCCGAGGTTGATGCTGAAGCTGAGCTCGATATGGAGCTTGAGGCTAGTGCTGAGCTTGATGCCGAGCTTGAGGCTGAGGCTGATGCTGAGCTTGAGGCTGAGGCTGATGCTGAGCTTGAGGCTGAGGCTGTGGCCGAGGCCGAAGCTAAGGTCGATGCTGAGGCCCAGGCTGGTGATCTCCCTGGTATCCCTCCCGTCAACCCTCACATGGTCCCCATCCCAGAGGCCGTTCGTGAGCTTGTCAACAAGCAGGAGGAGAACCCCTACAACTTCCCTGAGACCCCTGTCTATATCGTTGAGAAGCCTGGCGTTGCCTTCGTCCCCGATGGCGAATTCTTCCAGGCTCGTGTTGGCCCCGCAGGCTCACAGTTGGCTGACTTCATCTTGACTCGTCACCCCAACAACCACAAGTCCAACACTATCAGCTCCCATGTGTTCCAGAGCGCCATGGATCTGGCTCAGAATGCCACTGACACCTTGACCCAGTACCGCTCTACCATCGAGCAGCCCCTGCCTGATGCTCCTTCGCACGGCGAGGTTGAGGCGGATGTCAAGCCCACGATTATGCCTCCCCCGCTTGCTCCCCCACCGCCGGTTCGTCCTGAGCTAGCTCCCGCAGCCCCTGCACCCACTGCTTAAGTTGTCTGCCCCGAGTTTAAGACGGCAGTCAGCCGACCATGAGCAAGTCGGCAAGGGCTTTACAAATAAATAAGGTTGTGTATAATCTAACGATCGTGCTCAGATAGGCTTGGATGTGGAGAGGAGTAAGAGATGATTGACGCTACGGACTCTCGCCCTCTCCCGAGAGAATACCGCTGCCACACACGAGATAGAACAGCATTTTGACTAACGTTTGTATTATGCACATAGCAGCTCTTAACGAGCAACGTGTGTTGTCGGTTGTGTGTTATGTCTGAGAATAAGCATGTGATGTGATAGTTTTGGTGACTTTTCGTCTGGAATGCAGCAATGCAAACTCTTCAGGCATCGGGAAAATGTGGGATGGGAGGTAATGGAGATGACGATGACGGGCCTGGGACTGCGCTGTTGTCTAAGGCGGAGTTGCGAATGAGTTGCCCGCTCTCCATCGCATTGAATAACTTGGATGGAAAACGCATTAGTGATGAACTCCTCCATAGATTAAACTTATTAGATATACATGTACAGACACGAGCAGTCGGGTCAGTCCAGTCCAGCTCAGGTCGGAGAGATGATGATCAAACCTCCTCGTTTGTGTGAGTGAAGGTTGAATCCCACGTTGATTGTGGATCTTATTTCACGTACTTGCTAGCATCCCATGAAACGACCTTACCGTCAAGCCCGGAGGTTGTGAATCCCAGGCCCTGTCCAGTTAGGCGAATGCACTGAATAGTGTTCTTGTGTGTCGTGAAGCTATCCTTATCTGCTGCACTTGCTGCGTCCTTGCTACCGACGACGATAGCCTTGCTCGCTGCAGCCTGGAACATGGCGAATGCGCTGCGTGTCGAGCTCTGAGGAGCGTCGGTCTTGGTCTCCTCTTTCTTGGACTCTGCTGAGTCTGCGTAGCACTTGAGATCGAAGTAGCCCTCAGGGTTCTTGACAAAGATTGCGGGGTTGTTGTCCCAGCCCGCTGCAACGAAGACGTCATCGCTGACAAATGCCGATGTGTAGAAAGGAAGACCACGGACGTTCACGGTGTGGACGTAGTTGGGGTCCTTCTTGAGGTCAACGAAGTGTGCGGTAGAGGCGTGTCCAGTGAAGGCGAGGTAGCGGCCGCTGGGAGACCAAGCAACAGTGTTGACCCAGGCGTTCGTCTGTTGGTACTCGACGAGGATCTCACCGAAGGAGGGCGATGCAGGCGAGAACGAATATGCAGGGGTGGCTTCGGGCTGATCAACATCAGGAACGAATGCCGAGACAATGCAGCAGCGGCGATCCGTCGATGCGGTAGCCAAGTAGTGACCGCAGGGCGACCATGCTACATCAACAACAGTAGAGCGGTTGCGGCGAATCATGCGGGAGATCCACCAGTCGCCCTGCTTGTCGTACTGGCACACAGGGACCGTCTTGGAGCCGCTCGCGACGGCAAACTTCTTACCATCGGGAGACCAGCGCACGCAGGTTGCGGCGCGGTTAATGCGCAGCATGACGAGACTGGGCTTCCAGGTGGTACCCTGTAGCTCCCAGACGTATGCATTGCGATCCTGCGAGCAGGTCACGAGCAAATTGGTCACGGGCGACCAGTCCATCGAGGTCACGAGGCCAGTGTGCTGGGGGCGGAGTATAGGTGTGGGTGTGACGTTGTTGGGTCAGTTGATGCATTAGATCGTTCAGAGATGCAGACGAAAACGTGTGAAAGCGAAGGTTACCACCTGAGAATACGTCAAGGACTCCAGGCACGCACGAAACAAGTTCGCGTGCAGGTTCCAAGATATTTTCCCAAGGTAGTTTTGCGTGTGTTGTGTGGTTGCTACTGTGGCGGGCGATAACGTGATGAGGCTCATCCTATAGCGCCCGACCGTCTACATGCCGAGACGCATGAAACTTCGCAACTGCATGCGCAGAACCAGGTACGTACCTCGCCGGAAAGTCGGCTGATCTCGGTCCACTTCTCCATCTTGTAAGGCTCGTCGTTTGTAGCGTAAATGACGACCTCTGAGGAGTTTGGACAGACTGCAATCTGGCTCATATCACGGTTGTACACGTGACACGTGATATTCTTAAATAACTTGCTTGCCATCGTAGCCGCGTATGGAGATATTCAGCAATGAACAATTGCAATATCCACTCCATTTTTTCCTTCTTTGTTGCCGCAGCACGGGGTGTAGGAATATGAGCAACCTCTCACTCAGTCCTCGAAGTGAGTGACGAGACACGAGATGAGCGCCCGAAGCTGGTGTGAACGCACGGTTTTTCACACCTCGCCAAAGCAGCTTGTAGAGACCGAGCTGCGGCCTTAACTGCTAGCACCTCAGGCCCTGCCTAGCACGCCGCGCCCAACTTCGACCACGGAATGTCACTAAACAAGCCCGAAAGAATTTGGCGAAATTGAGTTTGTTGATTGATGATGGGGTGGTATTTGGAGTGGGTGTGAGGGTCAGGTGGGTTTGGTTGACTGGGGGGGGGGGGGGGGGGGGGGGGGGTGGGGGGGGTGTTTCCCAGGTGTTGTTGGTGTAGGAACTTAATTTTATTGTGTGACCTCTGTCGCCCCTGGGGATCCCCGGGCGTACAAACCGCTCGAGCCGGACTGAGTGAGAGACGAGGGAATGTGATCCACCCGCCCAGGGACGGTTAAACTTTTTTCGAACTGATGATGACAAGAAAATGAATCACACATCAAGACACGATTTTGGGTGTATTTTTCGCAAATTACGCACGACTGCGTGGTGTATACACACTGCACACGACACATGCAGATACAACTCATGTATGGATGTATTTTAACTGTATTATATACTCTAGAACTTATCCCCGGAGTCGACTTCGCCGGGCTCAAAGCTTGTCCAAGAGAGGAAACTTTCGACTGAGATCGACTGCCCTCTACGCCGTTTCGAGCCCTCTTCGCGCAGCACGACCCGAGATCCAACTTGGAGCACGTAGCAATACTTTGGATAAGTCACCTGCCCAAGCTGCATAAGGAACCACCCACCGGAACGCACTTGAAAAAGCGCCAAGAAGCACTGCTAAGATGACCTCGACGTCCGCAATGCGTCAGGATATCCTGATTGCCTACCTCGCAGTCTTGGGTATCAATCTGATTACCCTGATCATTCCAGTTCCCGTTGTGGTTCAAATGCTCGTGGCAACTACGGCTACGATTTACATTGGATGCTACAATGGCGTGCCTCAGGCCTTGGATACCATCACGCTCAAGTCAGATCAGTCGGGTTCGGATGGCGAGCCCGGTGCTAATGGTGCCAAGTCACCTCGGACCCACACCAATCAGGAGAAAATGAACCGCAAGGACGTTTATCTTTTCCCTGTCATTGGATCGGTTGTGCTTTTCTCGCTCTACCTGACCTACAAGATCCTCCCCAAGATCGTGCTGACTGTGCTCGTCAAGGTTTACTTCCTCCTGATTGGCATGTTCTGTCTTGGCGACCGCTTCGCTCAGCTTACCAACCTGTTCCTCAAGGGCAAGCAGGCGTCTGAGGCATCCAGCAAGAAGAAGGAGGGTGACGCTGAGGAACCAATTGTTTTCACTGTGAACTTCTTCCCACTCGTATCCAAGATCTATGATGTCCTGCCTGCATCTGTCGCTACCTATCTCTTCGCCCCTGCAGAACCCAAGAAGGCCGACGAGAGCAAGAAGGATGGCAAGAAGAAGGAGAACGACAACAAGGGTGGCAAGCCAGCGCTCGAGCCCACCGACTACCAACTCCCTCTGACCCAAACTCAGGCCTACTGTCTCGCTGCTGCTGGCGTGGTTGGTGTTTGGTACATCCTCACTGGTCACTGGCTCAGTTCGAACCTGTTTGGCATTGCGTTCTCAATTCAGGGTATCGAGTTAATCCATCTTGGCTCGGTTCTCAACGGTGTAATCTTGCTCTCGGCTTTGTTCTTCTACGACATCTTTTGGGTGTTCGGCACTGATGTCATGGTTACAGTGGCAAAGAACTTCGATGCACCCATTAAGCTCCTCTTCCCTCGTGTCTCCATGCCCAATCCCGCCATGCTTGGTCTTGGTGACATCGTTATCCCGGGAATCTTCATCGCTATGATGCTACGATACGATGTGGCACAGATCCTGGCATCCGGCAAATCGAACAAGGATGACAACATGAACAGCAAGTCCAACAGCGCACGCTCACAACGATCGTCGCGTGCCGCTGGCTCAGGTGCGGCCTCCTCTGATATTGTCTCCAAGATCAAGACGTGGATTAACCTCGCGCCTTACTACCACACCTGTTTGATTAGCTATGTCTTCGGATTGGTTGCAACTTTGGTTGTCATGTACACTTTTGAGGCTGCGCAGCCAGCACTGCTCTATCTTGTTCCCGCCTGCGTCGGATCGGTCATGGTCCGCGCTGCGATTGAGGGCAAGCTCAGCAACCTGATCAACTACGAAGAGGCCGACGAGGAGGAGAAGGCACAGCAGGCCAGCTCCTCGTAATTCACGATTCAGAATGCTCGTGACGAATAATGCTACGCTCAACTGATAAGTTGATACTACTCTAATACAAATGGAACAGCACCGTAATTCTGTTTTACTTGAGGATCAGTGTCATGACTCGTGATTAAAGTGTGTTTGGAGACTAGCGGCTGACGATGGGGAGGCAACCGAAGGAGGCGTGCAGGTATCATCTTCGGAAATGCTGTTGCTAGGCAATTCCTCGGGTAAGGGACTAGTGGAATCGCTGTCAGAGCAAAGACCAGGACTGCTATCCGCCTCATGGTGTTGGAGAAATCGATTCCAGAGCACCGTCACCTGGCCATCCGTTGGATGTAACAGATGCGCGTCCAAGTGATGAGCATAAACCTCCCACCTTGATACAGTGTCAGGATCCGCTACATCCTTAATGAGGAAGTCTATCGTGCAGACGGCCATAAACATAACCCAGAATAAGCCTGCAAGGATTGCGACTATCGTTCTAGACTGAGAACCACGATCAATGATACTCCCCACTGAATCGCAAGTCGACGATACAATTCCCAGCAGGAATCGTATACAGCTGAGTAGAAGCTGTGAAGCACCCTCGCTGGTGGTCTGTGTACTGGTCCCGTAAGTGCTTCCATTAATGAGCGAAATCAGGACATGCAAATTATACATCAAAGCCATTGCAAGCAAGGAGAAAAGGAGTGATATAATCGCGGATCGAAGTGTTGTAAGCATTTTGTTCTTCCGTTGGTCTCGCTCGACTTGCTCAAGGCTCGAAGCAAGAGACTGTCGAAGGAGACAAGCGGCCTTCTCTAGCTCCTCGCAATGCCGTTGCACCATTTGCTTGACATTACTCTGCAGGAGTCCGACTATTTCCGAAACTTGATTGTAGTCATGATCTGCTCGGGATGCATCCTCGAGCATTTCTTGAATTACTGTCCGAGGAGGACGGTAGATAACTTTAATGTCCATCGCGTGCTTGCCAAAGTAACGTACATTTGATGCTTGTGCGGTGGCAGTGGACAAGTTCTGCGACAGCTGCGAGATTACCTTAAGTCGCTCAGCTTGCGTAGGAATCGTATCGGCTTTAGATAGAAGAAAGTGAAGTTTGTCACGAGTCTGCACTTCCTTCAGCTTCTTTACGACATTCATCGTGCGTTCGATCATGGCCTGTCCGTGTGGGTCAAAGAAGACCAGCACTAAATCCACCCGATCTGCAAGCCACACCAGAATCGAGTCGATATCGAACGGGTACTCAATCCGTCCATCGGTCAAGCCAGGAGTATCGATCAAATCAACGAATTGGAAAAGTGGATTTGAGTCACGAACGGGCACAATCTCGGCTGAAAGATAATCCATTACACCTGTGAATGCGTCAATCCCGTGGATGAATGGAAAACGTCGTACTGTTGCCGGTCCTCGGTATGTCCCCCGCTGCTTTCCATGGGAAACAAATGTGAAGCCTGCTGTTTCCATCGCAGTGCTCTCAGTCTGTACTCGTTCCCCGACAAACCAATTGATGAAGCTCGACTTTCCTGCTGAGTGATTCCCCAAAAGGAGCACGCTTATGCTCTTCCTCGGTGGGAGGCATGTCTGATCGAGTTCCCGGGAAATTGATGTGAGTCCGAGATCTCGCCGTTCAAACTCGTATTGAACCTTTGTGATTATATCACTGAATTGCCCAAGCTCATCGCATAGTTGAGTTGCTGGACCTGACTGCGAAGATGACTCCGCGTCTCTCATTGGTTCACTTTCCTCACTTTCTCCATTTTGCTGAGGCGGTGGGTTGATGGCACTGGCTCGTGATCTGAGTTTCGACTCCGGCTGCATTGCGAGTTGGCGAAGTCAGCGTGGCGTACACGCAGGAATATGCCTTGGACTGCAGTATGTACTTGAAGGTGAGTTATACTAGCGGTAACTGCAGGTGTCACTGAGGTATGTGAAATCCGCCGAACTTGGGTTTCAAGTGGCAACGGCTAAAAAACTCTCTGCTTCCTTTGCGGCCGATGGATTCACTCGTGTTTCTCGTGCGCTATGGCGAATTGGAGTGACAGATGCTCTAGCTACTGACTTGGTCTCGCTCCTAGTGGCTACACAATCTGATGATGATAGACCAGAGGATCGGTGTTCTCACGAGGTGTCAACTAGCTTCAACGCCGAAATGACTGGTCCAGTCGGAACCGATGCCCAAAAATTGTCCGTGATAGCAGAGTACTGTGCCACAACGCGGGGTTTCCTGCACAGGATGCAGATACGAGCTCCCCGCTAACGGTCATTCAGCACGTCACACCAGAGCTTGGCAACTTTTGCGTACTGACTATGAATACCTCCGACGCATCAACGGCCGGGTGTATATCGTGGTAGGGTTGATATATAGCACGCCCAGTGATGTGCCTACCAGCAGCATGCCATTTACCCGCACTGGGTATCCTCTACCACCGGAGTTCAGTATAGCCTCGAATTGGCACCTCGCTTGAGCAGTCTGTCAACTCATAAAGCCGGGGAAAATGCTATACAAGCATAGATTCATTGGGTATGTATCGACTCATTAACTTGATATAAAGCGGACTCGGGGTTTGGCTTGCAGTCTATCGCCGTCAGGATGCCAGTCGCGTTCGATAAGAACAACTTGCAGCCTCCTTAGTGAGCAACTGAGTAGACCTGTTGAGATGAGAGCATAGTGAGTCTTGTATCTCCCCTATCTATGCATTCTCTCTCGAGTCTTTGTGCAACGGCGCCTATTACCTCCCAGTGAAACCGGCTCACTCGCGAGATATCCGCACTGGTTTCTGCGGTGTACGGCCTTGGGCGCACTCTACCTGGATTGTGATAGGATGCGTGCTGGGACTGCAATCGCGATCATAATATAGCGATTATATGAATTACTCTATCCTGTATCGATTTATTATATTATTTTTCCTCAATAGCTTGGGATCGCGTACTACTCCACTGTCTTGTATTCTTTCGCGTATGTGAAAGCATGTCACATGCGCAGACTTGCGCGCAGATGTGCGAGCTTTTCAGCTTACCATAGTGCTTATCGACCCCGTAAACCTCACCCAACGACTAGGCAATGGACCCGAAGCTCATCCGGAAGCTGCCTAAACTCACCCTTGGGCAGCTCTTTCTGGGCAACCTTGTGTTGTACTATATGTTGGGCACCGTCGCCGCCCTGACCTGGACTGTCTTCTTCTTTGCAACTGTGTATTTGCGCGCCACTCAGCGACCCAAGCCTACTCCGGCAAACGTTGGCAAGCGTGTTGATGTTCACCGTGATCCATTCTCACCCCAAAAGGTTCCCAAGGACCTCGATGCCATTGTGATTGGCAGTGGTGTCGGCGGTCTCTATGCTGCTGCATTCTTGTCGAAGCTCGGCAAGCGTGTGCTTGTTCTTGAGCAGCACTACATTGCTGGCGGTACTACGCACACCTTCGACTTGAACGGCTTCGAGTTCGATACGGGTGTTCACTACATTAACAACTACAAGGTTGCTGAGAAGATCCTCGAGCCCGTTCAGGCCCAGCCCGTTCAGTTCCGTGTCATGGGTTCTGAGGCCGATGGTTACACCCACGACAAGATTTGCCTTGGTGAGAACTACACCTTTACATGCCGCAAGCATACCGTGTTTGCAGATATGGCCAAGGAATTTCCTGCTGACGCGAAGGGTATCAAACGTATTCGTCAGATGATTAATGAATCGCAAATCGTTCTTGGTCTCGATCTCCTCTGCAAGACCTTACCCAAGTTCATTTGGCGCATTGTCAAGGAGTTTATCATCCCGGGTTCGTGGTGGCGTCACATCGAGCGCGGTGGCAACGAGCTTGTTCATGAGTACGTGCGCGACAAGAAGCTTCAGGGCATTCTTCTCGGCCGATATGGTGATATGGGTGGCCCACCGGACCAGGTTGCGATGTGTCTCCACGCCGCCATTGCTGAGTCGTTTGCTCAGGACGGTGGTGCATTCCCTGTTGGCGGCCCCACTGCATTTGCAAAGGCACTTATCCCGACCATTGAAGCCTCTGGTGGACGCGTGTTGGTTCGTGCTCCTGTTGAGCGTGTTTTGCTTGCAAATTACGACGATGCTAAGGCTCGTGCCGCTTGCGACTACGATCCTAAGGATGAACTCGATAATGTCGAACTCAACGCAGCTTCCAATCCAGAGAACTACGTTCAGTTCTGCTCCGGCGCCGATCCAAGTGAATACGACTCGACATTGTACGAGGACCTCTGGAACATGATCCCTGCACCTATTCGTGATGCCATCGACCGCTACGTTCCATCTTGCATCTCGCCTAAGCCAAAGGTGCACGCCGTCGGTGTTCGTGTCAAGGGTATGAACATCTATGCTCCGTTAATCATTTCCAACGCAGGTGCATGGAACACCTATGCGCGCCTGCTGCCTCGTCCCTTAGTCAAGCCACTTGGTTATCTTGAGCAGATGCGAACCGCTCAACCTTCGGTTTCGCACATCTATGCTTTCATCGGGCTGAAGGGTGACCAGGCCGAGCTAAAGCTCCCTGACTGCAACTTCTGGTGCATTGAGTGCGACGCTCCCGACTACGACGTGCACAAAGCCGCAACGAAGTACTTTGAGGATCCTTTGAACGGCCCGCTCTGCTTTTTCTACGGCTTCCCTTCAGCGAAGGACCCCGATTACAGCAAACGAAATCCAGGCAAGTCTGTGTGCCTCTGCTTCGCCGAGACGTCTCTTGCTACTGCCTTCTCTGAGTGGAAGAACAGCACACCATCCAAGCGCGAGAGCGACTATCTTGAGTACAAGGAGCTTGTTGGCCAGCGCCTGCTTGAGGGCTTCAAGAAGCGCAATCCTCATCTCGTCGATCGCATCGAGGTGGTTGAGTACGCCACTCCTCTAACTAACATGAACTACTTGAATTCGGCACACGGTGAGTCCCTTGGCATTCGTTGCAACCCTTACAGATTGAGCTCGTCGCACATGCACTTCATGCGTCCTGCCACCGATGTCGAGGGTCTGTTCATGACTGGCCAGGACGCAGCTATTCCTGGTGTCTTCGGTGCTATGCTTGGTGGTCTTTTATGCTCCCAAGTGGTCTCCGATCTCTCTGATGTCGTTGCGAACCCAGGATTCTTCGCCAAGCTGCCCAAGACCTACATCGACATGATGTCCCACTTCGTAGCTTCAAAGAAGGCTGTTGTCTAAATGCCCCAGCAAGCAAGCTCATCGATTGTACGCTTTGGACATTCTAGATACCACTTAATTTTGCGTATTTAGAAGCTATGACTGCAATTTATTTAAAACTTACCGTTATCCACAGTGTTTACATGTAGTGCCGAGCGTTGTACTCCGTTCGGTTCCACTTATCCGAAGTCATATCTGACATATCATGATATGTGTGTGACAGTACAATAATAAAACAATAGCTATATTATTATCCCCTCCACGGTGTGTACTTCGCCAGCGCCCCGACCCTAGAATGCGGGCTGATCCAGCGCGACATATCCCGAATCGCCTATTTGGGTCAGCAAATTTGTCCTTGGTTTGTTCGTTGATCGGAGGATTTGGCAGGTTGGATCATGTTCAAGATCGCGATGTTATGGTGAGTGTGGGTTTATGATGATGTAACCATTCTCAAGATCGTATACCAATTGCGTGGTAGGATTTAGTGAGTATTCTGTGCCGCCGCGAGATACCCTCAAAATCAATGACAAATCATTTCACTTTAAGCTTAGCTAGTGAGATTTTTAACCAACTTGCTTGTGTGGGTGATTAAACACCGGAACGCACGCAGTGACTTCGTATAGATAAGCATCTGCACTATATACTGAGTATTATGCTGTAATCCCTCTCGAAATGATCACTCTCTAGGTCCTCATGTCGACTTCAACCACACCTGCTGCAACTCCTGCGCCAGCAGCTCCCGAGAAGAGCCAAGGCCACGCTCACGGCCACGCTCAGATGCCCTTTTGGAAGCACGTACGTCCATTCCCACCGTTGTTTTTCCATAGGCCTATCCTACAGTAGGGTTCCTTGGCATCAACGCTCTTGAGGCCCGAGGGATCGACTCGTGGAATCGTCGCAAACGTACAGCAGTCTCACCAGTCCGTGATGTGGCCCATGCTCATCACACAAACATACATATGTCTATACCCGTCGCCTCACCACTGATACACCCTGCTACTTCTGATGCGCTTGCTTTTATCCTCGCTTTAGGTCGTCGCCGGCGGTTCTGCAGGTATCTTGGAAATCCTCGCCATGTATCCCACCGATGTGATCAAGACTCGTGCTCAACTCTCCAAGGAGCGCATCAGCATGGTCCAGGCCACCAGGAACATCCTTCGAAACGAGGGCTTCGGTACCTTCTATCGTGGTATCTTTGCCCCCATTATGGCTGAGGGTCCCAAGCGCGCTCTTAAGTTCTCCACGAACGAGACGTACAAGCAGTGGTTTACGGACAAACAGACCAGGAAGCTTTCTAACGCTGGTGCCACTGCTGCCGGTGCATTGGCTGGCGTTACAGAGGCTTTCTTCAACTGCCCGTTCGAAGTCGTCAAGGTGCGTATGCAGGCACCTGAGTCAAAGGGCCTTTACACAGGCACTTGGGACTGCGCGATCAAGACCCTCAAGTCCGAAGGCCTCTTGCGTGGCTGGTACAAGGGTTTCGAGCCACAACTCTGGCGCAATGCAGTTTGGAACGGAACCTACTTCGGTGTGATTGGCACCATTCGCAACCAATGGCCCGCTCCTAAGAATGCAACCAAGACTGATACTGTTCTTCACTCAATGGCCACTGGCGCAACCGCTGGTGCATTAGCTTCCTGCTTGAACACTCCTTTCGATGTCGTCAAGTCGCGTATGCAGAACCAGAAGCCAGGTGAAACCAAGTACCGTTGGTGCATTCCTTCACTTGGTACGATTCTGAAGGAAGAAGGTCCCGCAAATCTCTACAAGGGTCTTGGTCCTCGACTGCTTCGTCTCGGTCCAGGCGGTGGTATCATGATTGTTGCCTTCGATCAGGTCTCTGAGTGGATTCGCGACTGGTAATGACAAGCTAGATAGTTAGTGCTGCTCATTTGCTGGATATCCTTGCGGGATACACCAGCGTGCGTGCATGAGCCATCCGACAGTACCCAATACGTTCTGAGTCATAAGGAACCGTGGCTTTATTCACGTGGAGTTTATACTACAATACTGTGAGTCATCGATGGTATTGTTAGTCTAGAATTTGCTAATTCACAAGAGAGTACCATTGCGATACGTACATTCAGTAGGCACCATACATATACAAGTTTACTAAGCGTTCTAAACGCATGTGATGTCGCCGGTGAAATCAACTGCAACCTGAGGAAGATCCAACTACTGACGTTGAGCACCTTCGTCTTGCTGGGAGAACAAACTCAGCAATGCACTAGCACCGCGTGGGCGTGTTGGGGCATCCGAATGGAGGTTTGAATTCATAAACGCGGGAAGATCGGCTGTTCCTGAGATAGCATTGCGTTCGCTGCCCTCAGGCAACTCCCTCCTTGTGCTCGAGGGCGGAATATCATTTGTACTCACGTTAAGTGCTTGAAGCTGCGACAGTGCATGTGTTTGGGCTTGAGCTCGAGACCGAAGGATTGAGTTCTGGTTATGTGCGGCTGAGGAGACCCATGTATAGTACGCCCAAGAGTGCATGGAGCTTGCGGCAGATCCAAAGGCGGCAGTAAAAGAGGCCGATGACGCTGCATTTCCTAGAGAGGCTAACGATGAGGATGATGCGGATTCAGGCATTGGGGATGCTGTGCCATTTGCCTGGTGTTGCCCTGGCGCTGGCGCTGGCGTTCGCGTCGGTGCTGGTGTTGCCACTGACGCTGGCACCTGACTAGTCGTTGTGGGTTCTTGTGCAGTTGTTGCCGCTGGTACTGGTGCCGGTGCTAGGGTAGATGACGGTTCAGCTATTAAAGCGGCCGATACATGTGAAGGAGTTGATGATGGGGCTAATTGCGCTGCAGTGCCGGGCACAGCAGCAGTTGATAAAGAGGATGTTGAAGAGATATAAGATCTTGACAGGGTGTCAGGATCTTTTCTTGGGGGTGAACTATGTAAACCGTGGCGGAGTCGAATTGCTTGGTTAGCTGAAAGCTTTACGCTCGTCTCATCAATCGATACACCATTCATTGCACTCGCACCTGTAGTGGTGGGATCCATGCGGCTCAGCGCGGTTCCAGTTGGGCTTGTAAGCCCTGAAGCGTCCTGGTTCACTGCATGCTGCTGGATTTTTCGGAGATACTGAAGTTGGAAAGCTCTCGCTCGATCCTTCTGTGGGGTTCCAACGCCCAGCTGAGGTGTGCTCATGTGTGGATGTAAAGCTGGCTGGTTGGGAGTAGCAGCAGTCGTTTGAGCAATGATCGAGGCTTCGTTGCCTGGCACTGTTGGTGTTTTGCTTTGTTGGCTCGACTGCGAAGTAGCTGATGACGTGCTGAAGGACTGGGTGCGAGACAGCATCAGTCGTGCTGCTGATTGTTCTTGGATGACATCAGCAGCGGCAGTGGTGCGGGTCTCAGATAATGGACCGAGGTCGTGAATCGGTTTTACTGGGGCAAGGGAGGCAAAGAGGTCTGGGATTGCGCTGCGATTTGGTGCCTTCTTCGATTCATCGAGATTCACGCGAGATTCAGGATTCTGGAAGAGCATCGCAAATGGGCTGCTAGCCTGGGATGAGCTTCCCTGGAAGCCCGTCATCGCCGTTGCGGGTGCGGACTGTAACGAGGGATTCGGGACGATAGGGGAGACCACAGATGATGGAGGTGGAGGAAACTGCGTAGCGCTCAGTTGCCTGTCCAGCTGTTTCAAAAGCTTCTCGCGAATCTCTGCTGTTGAGGCAGGGTTGGGAATAACTTGATTGCTAGGGCCATTGGATGGTGCAGCAGATGCATTCGACTGGGCCTTGCCCGTCACTAGCATTGCCAAGCCTGTAGGAAGGGGCATCATTGGTGCGGACGAGCCTCGAGGTCGTCCGGTGTCATTAAGTAGGCCAGCGATTGAGGTGGTTGAATGCGCGTGGTTCAGACTAGAACTGGCTTGACCAGTTGGCTGAGGGGGTCCGGAGTTCAGCATGCTCGTGAACATCGATGGCGTCGATGAAGTCCTTTGGACCGCAGGACTTGCCTGTACCAAAGGCGGTGTTAGAGTGGTCCCTGACGTACTTCTTGAGTCCACTTGTGCTGCTGATGACCGGTCACTGACGCCGTGCACAACCGTCTGTTGAGGGGTTGGCAGTCCCGAGATCGCCGTCGGAGCTGTCGCGGTCGTGCCTGGAGGGGTGTAATGGTGGGCCTTGTGCTGAGGAGATTCCTCTTCTGTGATGTCCCAGGCCCCAGTATCCGGTACAAGGCCAAGTACTTCATCCAATTCCTCGGAAGACACCCTGTGGTGTCCTCTCTGACGGCGCTTGGGCCCCATCGTGAGGATCAAATCAGGGCTGTGCACAATCAGCGGCAAGTCAGCAAGCGCAAGGCCGTTGTCAGTGCCCGATGCTGTCGCATGCTCTGTAACACCGTTTGTTTCATCTGGAAGTTTCTTCTTGCGCGTTCCCTCGGCGCGACTAGCGCGCTTCCTCAAGAGCTTTGCATAGTAGTCCAGCTCACCGGTCTGATGCGCCATATCCATTTCCTTTTCGAATTGGTACTCAATTACATCATGCTTTGCTAATTTGATTTCATCTTCTCCAACCGCAGAAACAAGTACATTCGCTGGACCCAGTTCGAATGAGGTGGGAAATGAGCGACATGCAAACTTGACAGACTCGGGACCTGGTTCAACAGTTTCGGAAGTCCCAAGCGGAATCTGGACGGAGGGTGGAGGAAGCGGCGGGATAGCTGTGACATTTCCTTGAGCGTCATCGATCGGGCTCGCATTGGGTTTGCATGTCAGCATGACGGCCATGACTTGCGGTGTCGCCTGCTTCTCTTGAGTAGCTGGAGTTTCGGGTTCAGCGTTCTGCTGCGACTGCAGGTGTGTTGTAACGGTGTTGCCTGGAAGGGACAGCTCGCGAGACTTGGGCGTTGCCAGGCGAGGCTGACCGGAAGAGCGACCTGCACGTGGCATCCATTCCTCGTCTAAACCTATGTAAAAGTCATCTACATCTACAATGGCATCATGATCTTGAAGGTCGGATTCCTCCTCATCGCTGTCAGATTCATTGGCAGCTTCGGTGGCGGGATGACCTGGCTGAATACTGTTCACATCGCTGTGCTCGGCGGTACATTGCTTGGCATACATGTTTCGCAGGTATTGCTTTTCAAGTTTCCAAAGCCTGGTTCGAGCAATATCTTTAACTACCGCTCTCGCATGCCTTCGGATTGCTTCACGGGTCAGCATCGTTCCTGCAGATCGTGGTAGGATGGCCGGATTAAGGCGAAGCACAATTACAGCAACATTATCGGTGGTGCCTCGGGTTTTTGCCTCACGTGCTAGCATCTCTGCCAGACCTGCAGCAGTCATACTTGGTGCAGTGATCCGCAGTGTGCTCATTTTAACTCGGAAGGCAGAGGAAGCCGCGCTTTCATGTTGGGACGCACGAGAGGGCAAGGGCGATTCAATGACATCACTTCCGTTAATAGGCGAGTTAGGCTGTTCTGATCTAGGACTGAGAGCTAGAGGAGTAATGGGACCACTATAGAACTTGGGTTTAGCCCCAAACAACTCATACATGGCTTCCCATACTGTCGGATCCGGTGATCTTTTGTACCAATGGGTGTGGAAAAGGCGCAAGATCTGATTGCGGATGCTCTTTTCTTCATTTGCCGATTCGGAGGGTGGAGGGCTAAGACTTACGCCAACACTTTCCTCAGCGCCTGTTCCCGAGGGTAGCTCGGTTTCGATGTCACTGAGTGGCTCAAACCAGTGACGTAAAATTGTAACGGGATCAAAGTCGAGGTCATAACGAGACACACTCCCCCCTCCCGCGGGTACATCCGCACCGCGCTCATTTGTGCGCTCTACAAATGAAGAAGGAAGTGGAGGCCGTGGGATGTGAGGCTGCAAACCAGCCTTTTCACAGGCTGCCAGATACTTTCCGTAGACTGACCGCTTCACGTCGATCTTCAGCTTCTCTCTAGCCTTTGCGCGCTCTCTTTCACGTCGCATCTGCTCCAACATTGGGCTTCCATCGGTACCTGCAGCAGGCGATTGCATAAGGCGTCCACGACTTCCTGGTACTCCTCTATTGGTTGGTGAGCCGACGGAGGTCATTGGCCTGGAGATGTCCTTCGGCTCGCCGCTGACAGTTGAGTGCACTAATTCCTGTGGAGCGTTCGGGACGCCGTCAGAGCCACCCGTAGAAGATGTAGGTGGATTCACATCGAGCTCGGCCTCAAGTAACAAATTACAGATCACTGCAGGCGAAACTACATCGGTTATTCCATCTGAGCATACGACGAGATGGGAGTCCAAGGGTCCGAGTCTTCGACATGAAATCGTTGGCTGACTGGATAACCCCTTGGGCCACATTGTCAGGTCGCCAAGTGCTCGGGATACCGCGAGACCTAAGAGGCGGCCTCCATGCGTCGAAACATTTTCCCTCTTTAATCTTGCGGCTTCTCCAGGCAATGACGCCTTATGCAGGGACGTAGCAGGCACTAATTCCTCAGCTATCCCGTCGGTGCATAGGATGCCTCTTGAATCACCTAGCGCAGCTGAAAAGAGGTATGGCCTACGAGAGATGGGATGGGTCCACAGGAGAGTCGCGAGCATCGTGCTTCCAGCGTAACGTGCCGCATCCATGAGACCCTCAAGCTGCGTCACAAGTCTCCCAAGTGCTCGGCGCAGAATCAAGCAAATTCGGTCAATTGTTAGCGATCTCCGACTGTGTCGTAGCTCAGCAATCATGGCTTCAGCGATATTAGAATGCAACGCGGCTGCTGCAAAATCAGCCACGGTTCGATCTCCACAGTGACCATCAAAAATGGCCGCAAAGGCATGGTCAGGGTGCCCTGCAAACCCATCAACGAAGCAGAGGCGATCTTCCATACAAGAAATGCCACGACTCGCGGCGCCTGACGAAGGTGATATGTTCGAAACAGTTGACGAAATACTGGGTGTGTTAAGTGATGAGTTAGCGTTTGCTACAAGTGAAGCCCTAGAGGGTGTAACGAGGCTAATAGCAGCAGCTAGACCCGTTTCAAAGTTAGGATCAGCTGCGGCACCTGCATCTAAACATGCGGTCGGTGTTGATTTGAGCTCACCCCGCACTATCGACAAAGCACGCGTGCTTGCCGTCTTGTCTGCAGACGAGCGAATATCCACTCGCAGCCAAACGCGGTCAGAGAGTACGAGGATATCGCCCTGATGAATAGGCAACCTTCCGGCAGGTGGGGCAGAGGCAAAAATGGATTTTAAGTGTGCATTTGCTGCAGCTGCTGTGGAAAACATTGAAAGTTCTGATGAGGGGACAGAGTGGGTCGCTGACATCGTCTTAGGTGCAGAATCGGAAGTTTTGATAGCCGAGCCGATGCTCGATCCCTCGAACACCGTGTCTATCCCTCGAGTTCCAATCAATTGCGCCTCAGGAGCCTCCCAAACGGTCGCAGGATGGCTCCCTGCAACGGGAGTGGGGTTTGCAGAACTCGACTGCCGTGGGAAATTAGTAGGATGGAGACGGTGAAAGCTGGCAGCAGTCTGGGTTAAGGGCCACACACCTGGAGTAACTGCAGGGGAAGGCGCACCAGATGACGGAATTTGAAGATGTGGAACGGCAAGATCAAGCGGAGGTAGAGCGGAAAGGTGCATCTGAGGACTTTGATCGGATGTCGTTTGCTCGGTTTGTTCCGCGGCCTGATGCAGATGAGGAATCGTGGGAGGCCGAGTTCCTTCTGTCTCGGACGCAACAGACATACTAGACTCGCCCTCTGCCTCTGGCAAGTTGCGATAGGGATCAGCATCCACTCGCATGCCGTACTCACCATTCTCTGACCCTACGGCACCTTGTTGATAACTGATGCGACGTCTCAGTTCTTCTGCTACAGTGAGGCTATCTTCACTTCGCGAAACATGCCAGACAAGTGTCCTCTCTGCCATGGGATCTGACTCAGCATCAAAATGCTGTTCCGCGTCTGAAAGTGAGGGCCCACATCCAGCTTCGCCGCACTGACCACAGTGGCATGTATCTACCAACAAGCGCACTGAATTCGGAGCCCATGTATTGACCGTTAGCCAGGGGCTGGGCCATGGGCCACACTCGGTGAACAGAGGATCACGTTGGTCCTGACCCTGTTCCCTTTTCAATGGAGGAGGACAATTAGAATAACAGTCAAAGAAACCGATTGCGTTCGCTGTGGAACTTCCAACACGCTTGGCGATTGTCCTCAATTCCTCAGAAAAAGGCAGGGTGAAGGGTGTCGAGGATACAGTGGTGGAGTGCGGCTCGCATGATGCATTCCCTGTACATTCTGGCTCCACAGAAACCTGCACGAGACTGGGAGCTGAAGGCATCACATCATTAGCGAGAGCACGGCGCCAGCGAATGCACCTCGCGGTGGAATCTCGGTTTGCATCACCGGAGTTAGTCAATTGCTCGTCCGCCCATCGATAGCGAGCAAGTGCGAGCAAACTATCCTCGTCACGGACAATCTTCGTCTCGGCGACGGCACAGTTTTCGATAAACAGCAGATTTGCCTTCGCGTACGCCCATTGATGCTCGTTAGCACTCGCTGTCGTCCTCAGGCTTCGAGATAATGACAAGACGAGGAAACCCGCTGGGGACTTAATGATGCTACAATCAGGTTCCGCAGCCAATTTACGAGATCCTGCAACTAGTGCTAATGCCTGCGATAAGTCGGTTGGCAGCTCATCCGCCTTCATCTTCGACGCAACAGGAACTACATCTACTATGAACACTTGCACATCGCCGATAACAACCGAAGTCATTGGGATTAGAGGAACAGAGACCCATAGGAACGGATGAGAGTGACGAATAGACGCGTTGGGTGGATCAAGTAAGGTTGGCTGCGGAGGAAACACACTCGATGGAGATCCACGGGGCATGACCTGAGGGTTCTCTCGCCTAAGCAATTTTCGGATCCATGTCCTACGCAGCATAATCAATCTATCTGCTTCTAGACCTTCTTCATCTGCGAGACACTCAGCATGCGGAAATTGTGGCTGCGACGTAGACCGACTGGGTCCAGCCTTTTGAACCTCGGATTGAAGTTGGAGAGCCAAGCTCACCTCGTCTTCGTCCTCAGCAGTCTGCGCAGTGACATAGCCTGGTCCCACAGTGAGTCCGATGCCGACTCGACTGCATGGTCGAGTGCGGATAACTTCAACATACTCAACTGGATGGGGACCGTCGCTTCGACTAGGCACGATCGGCACACGAATGCGGCTACGCTGGTGGTGAGGCAGGTATTCACCGCGATCACCAGGTGCCTTGAGAAGCAACGCTACGGCCGACTTCGGGTCGGAAAGGTTCATAAAGAGTGGGGCCACGAAAGCACATGGACGAATCGATGCAGCCGATGCCGCTGAGTCTTTAGCTGCTTGCGAGATGCCGGGTAGGCTTCGTCCAGGACTCAGCACGGGAGTAGAAGACCCATCGTTGACATCATCGGAGTCAGACTCTGAGTCATCGTTGGTTTCTTGCACGGATGCCATCGGGGATTGTGAAGCCTTCGCTGAAACGACTGTGGTCGTTTCATGAGGGAAAAATGCAACGTGCGTGGGATCATGTGGTGCTTGCGGCAGCGAGTTGGGCATTGACAGAGCGGCATACATTACTGGGCTTGCGACATCCACGTCAATTCGCGCACACGCTACGCTATCTGAAAGCTCACAAAATCGAACCAGCCGACGTTGTCGCGTTCCGAGTTCGAGTTGTCCAGCTGAACTCTTGGCGAGCAGGTCCATTCCTTTTGCAGACAACGAATGGAGAGCCTCTTCATCGCTTAAGCATGTCAGAAGGCTGTGCATTGAAACTGCTCTTGGTGGCTCCCAGGATAGGGTCACGGCTGGTGCTGTTGCGCCTCGGCGGACCATCTCCATGGCCCCTGGTGCCGTGCCAAGAAAACCTGTAACAAGCTTAGGGAGAGTTAAGCTGGGCGACTGAGTTTGCTCGTTCAGTCCTAGAGTTGATGTCTTGGAGCTAAATCTTACTCGCGCACGATGCCATGCACGTGCATTTGTACCCATGGGGCTGGAAGTATCAGTAGTGTCGATATTAGAAGATATGGTGACTGATGCTGGCAAGCTAGAGTGGGCCGAGCTGGAGTTCCGTTGCGCTAGTGGCGCATCTGCGCTTATTGATTCATTTGCTGGCTGATCAGTTTCATCCTGGCAGTCTTCCCCGTCTACGTCGCTGTCACCATTGGCTGCCGAAGAGTGTCCTTCGTCGTCTTCGTCGTCCATTTCGGCCGGGTGACCTAGACCATTGTTAACTGTCCGAAGAAGGTACTTGTGGGCGAAAAATCTACTGTAACGAACTGATGTGTACTCGTTGCTATTCACATTCGACAATTGGTTCTCATCACCGTCGGGGGTTTTCAACGGTGAGGCTTGAGGGTAAAATGGTGACCAATAGCCTCGAGTGAACGTCTTCGCAATGGCCAACATATGCTCATCGTCGGATCTTGACACTGAAACGGACTGGTTGCGATTTACCCGGCTTCTTCGATACTTCTGGGCGAGCCGCTTATACGGATGAGGCGTAGGTTCTGCTTCGTCAAACGCGAGCAAAGGGTCGCAGGGAGGCGGGGAGTCTGGGGCGGCTTTGAGAGCGAATGAGCGTTTGACTGATGTTAGAACCACATAAAAGCCATCGTCTTCACATTGTTCCGAGAAGAGATGCTGTTTCTTAACCAATGAGGGGTGTGCTGCAAGAGGCATCGTCTTTGATTTCCGTACCGCGACGCTTCCTATTGTCGACGACAGGCTCGATTGAGTCGACGTCGGCGAGACCGACGAGAACGCCTGGCTCTGGCTATAGGCGTGCTGCAATGGCGCCGGTGTGGTCATGCTGCAAGTTTAACACCCGCGCGCTTTTCAAGTTGAAGCTAATAAGGACAAAGAGAAGATGCAGCGTGGGTATGACAACTCCAAAAAGTATGTCGACTTATTGAACCATCTTGATCCTACTGAGGCCAAACCTCAACCAACGAACGGCGAGGAATGCTGTTGGTTCTCACGTTCGACTGAGGTTTCGATGGAGTAGGGCTAGAATATGCTGAAAGCTTGGTTGATAAGGTATTCCGTATTGGAAAATCAGTGAGATCTGTGGTCCGCGCACGCGATCGAGACAAATTCGAACGATGACTTGGAGACCGGTTCTTGAGATGCCCCCGAAACTCGACTTTTTGCGCTGACACACGGCTTACCCGGAGCTCATTCCGCGCGCAATCACCGTGACCGTAGAGATTCATGGCAGTGATCGACAGGTTATTAAGGCACAATTCATCTAGCTCGCTTTTCATGCCCAAAGCCGGCGCGGTCATCAGCCTCATAGAACTGAAAAGCAACGAGCCCGAAAATCACGGAATCCCTAGGAGTTCCCACTGATTTAACCAAATCTCCGGTGCCATCCTTTGACAGCAAGTTGCAATACACAGTAAAATACCTAAAGTTACCCATAAAATCCCGCGTTTCTAACCTGAAGAGAATGTTCAGAAAAACTGATGCAACTGCCTGCCAGGCTGATTTTCGAATGACTTTCCAGTGCAGTCGAGCACAGCCATCCAGAGACGGCAGCCAATTAGTCTCGCACCGGCATGCCAGGCTTGGCCGCAGCTAGAAATGAGCGACTATACCTCTTATCCCTATGTTTCATGGTACGATCCTCAACGTTGCTCCATGACTGAGCAGCCGTTGCAAGTCATTCTGTCGCCATACCAAAGCTGTGATCTTTCCAGACTGGAATCGAGCTTTCCTGGTAACATCCTCGCTATTTCCGAACCGGCACACGTTCACTGTACGTTCTTACAGAGTACCTCATCTGGGTCCCTACCTGCCTCAGTCACTGGGTTTGACCAGAGTGAAGAGCTTCAGACCCGCGAGTCGCAGTCCTGTGACGCATGCACACCGGCTCTGGCAGTAAGTAGAGCCTGCCTCTGCACTTGAACAGCGTGTGTCATCCCTTCTGGTGACGGCAGCGCCTAGGGGTGTACAGCGCGGTTGGAGAACCTAAGCTGGTGGATGGGATTAAAATTCTGGTTCAGAGAGTATCCTGCTACGTATCCAAGAAGAGAATATTGCCGTAGCAGGTGACCAAGGCAGTCAAGACCATTGCGCAGAGCGCTCTCAGATAAGCCTAATCTAGCGGAATAAGCCTCGTATCCCACGTTGGACTCGTCATATTCACACAACGACCCTTGTCTCATCAAGCAACAGGAGATTCTGAGCGAAGCACGCTGGCAGACAAAGGCAGGAGGGTAAAAGGCAGGCGGCGGACGCCTAGACCTATCAAAAACATTCACTAGGTTCGAGCTAACCGCGGTTCTACCACTTGTACGGGAGCCCCATCACCTCAGTGAACTGAACGAAGCATGGCCTGGCAAGGCGTAGTTGGATACTCCCTGATAGGATGGGGTCCGGCTTTCGTGGTGCTTGCACGATTGCTTGGCGTGCCTCAAATCGCAGTTGCATTCTGTATTTCCTGTCTATGCGCAGCGTTGGCATTTCTCGCTTTGACAGTTGTTTATTATATCTGGCATCCGATTCTGTCGCAAGACGCGTACGTCGTAATTGCTAACTTGTGTTATTGCCTCATTGTTGAATTCACGCGTCATCAGTGCGCGCGAAAGTATGGCAGACTACGAAGGAACTTCTATGCCTTCCTCGCTAACTCCGTCAATTATCCACTCCAGTTGCTCTATGTTTCGCTCGCGAATGGCCTGGGTTTCGGTATTACACTCACACTAATTTCGTATGGCCAAATCATTTTGGATAGTGCTGGCGAAGCAGCCCTCTATTTCCGGGACACGTGTCACGATGGCCCAAGCGCATATTTTCATTATGCGGTAACTGCACTGCTGCTCAACATCTTCCATACCTGCGCGTCCATTCTGACCTTCTACTTCACGAATGATGCTCGTCATGCGTCGTGGAGGCGGGCCTTCTTGTTAAATGCTATCACGCACGCATTTATGCTCTTCTTCGTACGGGATCAGCTAACTGTAATGAACCATACCTATTGTGGAGCGAATCTAATCCTTGGAACAGTTTTTGTTGTTCTCCACGGGTCGCTAGTGCTTTCACTCGTCCGGTCACCGGAGTATCCAGCCATGCGAGTGAAGTCGCGAACTTCCATAATTCCTGATGGGATCGAGCTTTCAGATATGGATAGCTCAAGTCTGTCCCGCAGGGATTAACAAGGCCACGTTTGGTTCACTCTGCTGACATATGTCCATTCTTTATTATATCGTTGCTGAGCACCAATGTCTAATTCCTTCGTGCTATACTATACTATTCCTCAAAGAACATTTACTTGCGGGACCTGGAGCCTGATTGACTTCTTCGTTGCGGTCTCTGTTGCAGGAATGCTTTGAGCCGCTGGGCGACCGCCTTTTCATACATTTCCTCTTGGTGATTCACGAGGCTTCCAATGTCAAACAGCTGGGCAGTATCTGCCGCGTGTACTTGATCTAAGGCTGCGCGAAGGGGCTGTGCTAGAGAGCTTAGTTGCGTATTCCAGCCACCTTCAATCGCGGCAATCGCAGCCACAATAGCATCGGCTGGTTCTGGAGTACTTGTGCCGAGCGAGAGCGTGAGTAAAGGCGGCTCTCCATCGAGGCCAGTGGGATTAACATGGCTCAGTACATAGTCTAGTCGTGCAGCTAGAGATGCCCGACTATCTCGTCTTTGCGAGGTGGAGGAATTCACTCCTGCCACCACCGGATCCGTCATGACACGCTGTTGAACAGGATGCTCACCAGATTCGGGAAGCTCATCATCACTGTTGTAGTCCACCTTTACAAAGGAAGATGCAGCAGATGTGCTCAAACCGCCACGATTTAGCCCGGCATCGACGCTAAACTGAGAAACGTGGAGCCATTCTCCGGATCCTGTGTCTGTGGCAGCATCGGATTTGGACTCTCCTAGCACATCGGATGAGGCAGCCTGCTCGTCGTATTTGCTGGCTTCGAACAGTTTCGAGAGCTCCAGTTGAGCAAGCTCAGATTGCACGACCAAATCAAGTGCAGCTGCGACCCATGCAGCAGGAGGACTCGGCTTAGCTTGAGAATCTGCATTCTCTGAGCTATCTGAAGCTAGCGCTAAGAGCAACGCAAGTCGCAGAGCTAACGATTTAGATAGTCTCTGGTTTGGCATTGCAACAAAGCTCGGAGTGTGGTCACCTTCGCTGACCTCGGTGCCATTGCCATCGCTGTGGGAGCTCGCGCTAACGTCGAGACGCTTATGCTCTAGGTAGGGTGAGTGCTGTGCTGTGTAAGTGCCATAGGGGTGCGCCTCATTCACGTAATATGCATAAGAACTGTGCTGAGACTCATTTGAGGCTTGACGAGCGGCTTGGCCTGGTGTAATGTCTACATACTGGCTGACTCCTGCGAGCAGCGATCCAATTTTGTCATCGCACAAAAGAGCACTAAGACACGCCTCACGAACCTGCCGAGGTGGAGGTGTCAACTGAACAGATTGGTCAACGCTGCCACGTCTGAAATCAGATCCACGCCGGAGCTGTTGCTGCGGCGAGTGCTGGATCCGCTGCTGTTGTTGATCTTGCTGGGGCTGCTGTGACGTTTGCGATGTCGTCGGCTGCGAGCTTGACAAATTAGCCGGCCAGTTGGAGTGAAGAACACGGAGCAAGTGTCGACAGGTCTGTCGTTCAGCTTCTATCTGGTCCGTGCATTGCTGAATGATGTCCAAGAATGCTTCTCGCGTGCACGAGCCTTCGGAGTTTGCAATGGATTCTCGTTCAAGCCGCACAATCACGCGCGCTAGAAGGCCCCTTGAGGCATGCGGCCCGCTCTGCAAAATGTCGACAAACTTCTCATTCGAGGACATAGCGTGCAACAGCGACTCGATTGTTGGGGCGTTCATGTTGGACTGAGCTACGGTGTCGAAAAAGTGCATGAGAGCCTGAAACGAGGACGAATCGTGGTTCTCTGAGGGCAAGACGACATCCACCTCATGGCGAATCCTCTCTTCCAGTTGCTTCGAACGTTTCAGTGCATAACTTGATGGCATTGGGAAGTACGTTGCAGGTGCCCCAGCCGCAATCGCTGCCTCGGTTCGTCTCTCCCCTTCGTAGTGGACTAAGTGCTCTCGGAATTGGCTAGGCCCAGTGACGTTAGTAAACTGGTCGTGATCGGCGGTTGCGTTTAGATCACGCGAGCTACGGCTTGCGAATATGTTATCCCCTTCAGGGCCGCCTGCTTCTGGTCCCTTCTGCCACCAATACTTGTGAAGCAGTCGGAAGCCAAAGAAGAGAGCAGCCGCGGCAGCTGCTCCTGCAATGACGCATCCTTTTCCTTCGAGTCTGATACCAAATCTAGCTAGAAGACCTGCGGAGTGCTCGTTTCCAGAGTCGTTGGACGGCGAATCTTGTTGCGTAGCGCTGGCGACAGCCCCCGACCTTTGTGAGGTGTGATTCCTCAAAGAGGCCATGTTTGGTAAGGGCTCGGAAGTGCAATCGGATGGTTTAGGTTTGTAAGTCTGCGTTCAATTCGTCTTTGGTGATGTGGTCTGGACCAATGTGCGGTGTTGTGTTACCGCTTTACCCACGCTGTGACCGCTTTTCAGCAGCGTCGAAAAGAAGTTGAAAGCTGATTTGGATCTCACTTCAACTCAAGTGTAACACAGGGTGTGGCAGGATGATGCGTGAACAAACTATGTTCATTCGATATATAATTCAATGTGTAACATGAAAAGGTGGTTGATTTATGGACTCACAGCCATATTACCCACGATCTATACCTCTAGACCCGCTTGGCTTGAGAGATTTTTCTCTCCCCACACTCTTTTTCGGCGCTTTCCCGCGGTAGCCACCTTGCCCCTAGCCCTGGAGCCTATACGGTCGCAGTGATCAGCCCCACGCAAGGCTTGTTTCGCGCCTCTGTGCCTGCACGTGGATTGAGAAGGTGAACTTCGGCCCAGAATTCAGCCCTCGTTCGAAGCCCTACTGACTGATCTTTGCACACTCGAACTCGACGATCTCATCCTTCCATTGTTCCATGTCCGCCTCGACATCGTCACCGCAGCCCACTGCGGCCCAGCTTAGTGCCCGACGTAGGAGCTCGGTAAGTGCCACGCCCCTACCCTCAGGCCGAAGGGCATCACTCGGCGGTGCCACGCCCAATCTTGCAACCCCTTCGATTGATCCATCGCTAGGAGGTAACAGAAGAGGATCCTTGAAGGACCTTGCTGCACAGCGCGAGATGCTTAACCGCGCTGCTGTTGAGGTTAAGGAACGACGCACCAAGCTACGCGATGAACTAGTCAATCTACTCAAAAAGTACACGGTCGCAGATCTTCGGACGTCGATCACTCCTGGTAATGTGATTGACATCGATGGATCGCTCAAGCCCATTGAGGGCTTTGAGATTCTGCTACAGAACAACATTGAGGCCGCACCTGTTTACACATTGACGCCGACAGGACAAAAGGAGTATAGTGGGTTCTTGGATATTCGTGATTTACTCTCCTCGGTTGTGTACGTCTACACTCAGCCGATTGATGAAGATAGCTTGGTTTTTACACGAGACGGCGGTGCAGAGGTTGATTTTGTTCCAAGCACCCACGGACTCGACGGTCTTGCGGATATTCACGAGATCTACAACCACCTTATCCCCGCAGCTCCCCCCGGAGGAGGTCCTTCAACTCCAGAGGATCCAGAAAAGACAGGAGCAGGGGGAGAAGAGACCGACTTTGCTGCGCCACTCCCTCCCATCGTTCCGCACGTGGTAGTGCCAGGCAATGAAGAGGAGGCTGAAGACACCGTTGGTGAGTTCCCAACGATTCTGCCGGGTGGTACCCCACGCGGTCGCGGCAGCCACTCTCACAGCCCTCGCAGTGACAGTCCTCGCAGATTGGATGCTGATTGCGCAAGAACCACTTCCACGATGTCATTGAAAACCGCAAACGAGGCGGCCGACGGCCAACCCGAAGGTGGCAGCCCTCCAGCCTCCGTTGCTGCGACGCGCTGGGAGGAAACCATTCGACGAGGCATGCAGAAATTCAGCCTGGCGAGTCCACCCGCAGCAGCAGTTGCGAATGGATCGCTAAGCCCTGTTGATGAGGCAGCAAATATGAGTGGTTATGGCAGCACTGCTTTATCCACTGACGGTACGGGCGGTGGTCGTGCAGCCTTCAAGGAACAAGCTATGATTACTCTCACCTACCTGAGCCGTCGTAATCCGTTCAAGCCTGTGACTGCCAACACCTCACTGCTGACAGTGGCCGAGTTGTTTGCACGTGGCCAGCGTCGCATTCCAGTCGTAGATCCGGGCACAGATAGTGCATCGGTTTCTTCGGATCACGGTGATGACAGTAAGGGTGAGTACAAGTCGAGCGAGTTCATGTCTCGATTACCCATCGTCGATATCATCTCGCAAGTCACATTTGTTGAGTTCCTCCTGGCACACGCAAACGAACTCATGTCCATTATGGCCGCAGAGGTAGACCCTTGCGATGTCGGAACTCGCAATGTCGCCACCGTCGACGCCACGCAATCTACAGCACTCGATGCCTTCGCGCTGATGGATGAGTTGCGGTTGACTGGCTTGGCGATTGTCGGACAGAACTACAAGATGCTAGGAGCAACGTCGTCTCGTGACATCAAACGACTTGCCATGAACAAGGGCAAACTTTCTTTGGATCTGCCTTTGATTGACTACCTGATGAAGTCTCGTAATTCGGTGGGTCTCGGCGAAGGCTCACGTGAAGCTTCTGAGGCAACAATGAAGACTCTCTCTGATGGCAAGCCTGAAACCAACGTAGCAGATTTTGAAGACAAACAAGCCTTGTTGTTCCAACTGGTCGGATCGCTCTGCCTACCCATCAAGGGTTCCACCATTGGAGATGTCATTCGCGCACTCTCTCGCAGCAACACCAACCGTGTCTTTTTCATTGATCATGATCAAGAGCCCGTCCGCGTAATGTCCTTCCGCGACATCATGCGTCTCGTGGTTGAATAACTAGCCTACTATGGTTATCTTAGCAAGAAAGATTGTAGTTGTGTGATTCCATATTATTCTATGGCATACTTAGCTTGAACGAGCTTGTCCACCCCTATCTTTCGCATTCCTAGTGTTTATCCATTTGCTTTTATCGTTCATTTGGCTAGTGCTCTGCGATCCATAGGTCCATAGAAAATCTTCTAGTCTACTGTTTCAGTCGGGTATCACGACCAACCACCGAAGGCGCTCTTATGCAGTACTGGCACATACGTCCAAGGTAGAAAATTATCTGTATTGGTGGTACAGCCCTAAAATTAGCGACAGGCGTGTCCACTAGCAGCACTGTTGCACCAGTTGTCAGAATCCAACCGAGCAGTCATTGCGTACCACAAACATTCCCAAAAAGGTAGTTTCCAGAATCGGGGGTGGTGGAATAGCAGCCAGCCAGCGGCCTGTGAGAAAATTGGAAAAAAAGGCAGTGCAAGGCATAGCGTTGGAAGCTTTTTTAACATGATTCTACGCGTTGTGGTGCTATATAAACATATTCATTGCATACGGAACGCAGCTCTGAACGTGTATAATGCAACTCTATAATAGCATCTCCTAACCACACCACGCCTTTTTCGTCGCAAAACTACGACCATACGAATCTAGGAGAAGGAAACCATGTCGCAGAAGAAGAAGACGCTTCTTAAGGTGATCGTCCTGGGTGACTCAGGGTAAGTAGAATTGTTCCACAGTTGCAGTACCGCACGCTTCATGATTGCTGCACTGTACCAAATGCCCAGCCTCGCTCACAGGCGCAAAGACGCATCGGAAAGATTCCTTCCCCCTCGTGATGACGAAGAGCGGGAGAGGTGGAGATGAGGTGAGCCACTCCCCGCAACGTGTGACTCACGAGCCAAATTCTGCCATATGATTGTTTCCACCCCGTCTAGTGTCGGTAAGACCTCCCTCATGCAGCGCTACGTCCACAACCGCTTCAGCAGCAGCTACAAGGCTACCATTGGCGCCGATTTCCTCGCTAAGGATATCGAGGTGGACGGCAAGTCGGTCACTCTGCAGATTTGGGACACTGCTGGTCAGGAGCGCTTCCAGTCCTTGGGTGTTGCTTTCTACCGCGGTGCTCACGCCTGCATCCTTTGCTACGATATCACCGATGCAAAGTCCTTCGAGTCCCTCGACTCATGGAAGGAGGAGTTCCTTGTCAACGCATCTCCCCGCAACGCTGAAACCTTCCCCTTCATTGTCATTGGTAACAAGCTTGACCGTGCTGCAGAGCGCGCTGTGACTAAGAACCAGGTCAAGCAGTGGTGCAAGCAGTCTGGCCGTGAGATAGAGTGCTTCGAGACATCCGCAAAGGATGCTACTGGTATCGAGAAGGCCTTCCTTCGCATTGCTCAGCTCACTCTTCAGGAGGAGGACACCAAGTCGGAGCCCGTTCCCGTTCCTGACTTCGTCTTCCCTGAGGCCAACGACAAGCCTGCTAACAACGGTAGCTGCTGCTAAGCACTCAGGGGTGTGAACCTCTTCGAAGTGAGGCATTGTTTACAACTAGTTGGGGTATGATTGACATCACCTTCTTGTACCTATACCTGGTAGCCAACATCAAACCGCGACTCATCGCACATGCTGTCACACCAACGTCACGAGACAAGCTACCTAACTACATTCAGTTAGTTAAATTAGCACGGAAGCCTTAGGTATCGACGAACCACACGCAACGAGCGCATGTGTGAATAGTGAGGAGGCGCGCCCAAAGGTTGAGCGTGGGCTTCACTATTACGATTCTTTTGACTGGATTGATGGAATTTTTCTTAACCATGTTTTGCTTGAAGGAACAGAACGCTTGCACGAGGTAGTGGCACAAGCACCAACATCAGGTCCAAAAGATCTATATATATAACCCTGCGCATCGTGCGAGCTACGTTCGATTCGTTCCCGCCCGAGCTGTCATTGTATGGAGTGCTAAGTTCCACAGCAGCTAACGTGCGGAGGCAGAGGAGCGCTCCATCGCAAAACAGCGTATGTATTGTTAGATCCTGGAGAGATGTGAGCGCGCGACTTCCGCATCAGAAGACGAGAATCAGGTTCTCTTTAATACGGCCAGAAGCAGACTGAGACAATAACATGAGAAAGTAGAAACGGAGCGAAGAGCATGAGATAGTTGGACAAGATAGGCTGCCGATTGCAATTAGTGCCATAACTGACAGAGTACTAGCCCGCGTGTCGGGACGGTTTGGCCATGCTTGTCTTCTAGTGCTTCTTTTCTCGTCTCTCTTTTTTCGTGCACTCATCACTGTTCATTGGCATCTTTTCATGCAGTCATGTGCACATCTCAACAGCCTAAACTCACCAAAAAGCAACAAAAGCAACTACACTCAGCTGTGTTTCCCACAGTTTATGTGTCATACAAATCACGAACTTGTTACTACACGGTCTTACTCGATTCCTGTAACCATGCACTAACCATGTCATACGCGGTAAAAGTTGTAGCAGCGGCAGGTATGCCTCGGAGTAGAGCGACTCCCATTCCTCGGTAAAAGCCGCGAATGCCTTCTTGAGCATAACGCTCCGAAATGAGCTGAAGAGAACTTCTTCCTGACGTGTTTGTTTGAACGATGGTCTTTACAGTGTCCAATGGCAGAGCCACGAGCCAGAAGCAGATTCCAGCGAATGCTCCAGATACGATGCTACGAGGTGCCTTCGGGGACGATGGGTACTTGTTTGCAAAATATTCGTTTGCGATGGCATTACCGAAGTACCAGCTGCCAACACCTGGTACATCTCTGCAGAGTGTAGAGACTTGTCCTTTCCAAAGCCCAGTTATTCCTGTGGTTCTCAAAATCTGTTGGACTGCATCAACTGGGCCGCGGTAGACCGCTGGTCCAGCGTTCTTGTACTGAACCATCAATCGATTACGAACGAGCTCGACTGGAGTAACAACAAATGAATTGACCGCACCTGCAAAACCTCCACTTGCGAATAATTCTAGCTTAGACAGCGGTGCAGGCATACCATCAGGACGTTGTTTAGTCAGGAATCGCTTTGCAGCATCGAACGAGCTGAACATGACAGCCTTGTACAAACCTTGGGCGAAGAGCGGAAAGGACATTCCCTTGTACAATGCAAGGAAGCCTTCATTCTGGATTGTGGCTGCAGCGCAGTGAGCTGCGCTACGGAATTGGCCCTTTGCAGCTGATTGTAGTCGGACCCGAACCTGAACGAATCGAGCGGCCAATCCGTGGCGTCGAGTGTTGGATGGGGTCAAGTACATAGAAATACAGACAGAACAGGGGTAGGACAAGTTGCAGCAGGGTAAGCAAGGGGAATCGGTTGAAGAAAAGCGTATAGCGATTCACCCAGGAGGGGAACATGGATCATCGAGCCATCCGCTAGTGAGCAGGTCGGTCATCGTCGGTACAGTCATATGACTGCTACACCAAGCACGCGGTACGTACCGTATCCAGGGGATGAACCGCAAGCGTAGAGATCATACCAGCGCACGTGCCAGCGAAGAGCGCGCTGTAGACTGGGTTCTGGGCCACGGACGAGCGCCAGTCTGACTTGTTCGAAGCGCTGGTCATATTTGTAGAACTGAGCTGGTATATTCAGTGCGAACAGGAGGTGGTGCAGGAAGTTGTAATTCGGGCAGTTAAAATGTACACGTGAAACCAAGTAGTCTTCAAGTGTGCGCACCGTCTGCAGTCGATCTGTTCAACCGAAATCAACGTTCGAATCTTTGTGAATCGTGATTCAGATTTGTCCATGGACGTCTTTTTTCGGTCGACTCGTCCGGCACTGTGTTTCATGGTGCTTCACGTTGGCAGACTATACACCCATGCCTGGAACTGCGCATGCAGGCTCTCAGGCCTGGGAAGATCTATTGTAATTTCAGATTCATGGCAACGCCTTCTGGAGTCAACAGCGCAAAGCGACTATTCAGTCCACTTGGCAGATCGACAGCGCCAGGCGAAAAATGAACTTAAACGAACCTCATGATACACATTGTTTATTGGAAGCATGGTATGATGTTGGGGAGGTAGCTTGATCAATTGAATGAAAGTATTATCTAATCCGCTGGAGGTAACTTTAACCGATAGGCCAGATCATGATCATCATCTGCCTCTTGTGAGTGTAGGGGTTGTGTAACGTACTGAAGCCATGTGGAAGTAGTTTGAGCTAGCCAGCTAGCTGGCCAACTGCGCGACTGACCGGCCATATGTTTGTTACGATGTTCAACATAAAAGCTGAAAAGAACCGCACTTAGAGCCAGCTCCTGAAGCCATGGAGCGAAGATGTGATCAAGGGCACATATCACGCAAGCCACTGTACCAACAATCCCAATGAATGCGTTTCAACATAATATGCAAGTCGAAAACAGCACTGGGTTGGAAGCAATGTTAGTCGGCATTTTACCCTATATCCGTTGTTCCATTATCAGCTCGTGAAACATTCCATTTAGTTCTGCTGACTATTTACAACGTTCGCTCACTGCGCCGTGTGCGTTGTGAGTGCCCTGGGTTTTCAATCATGATGCGAGGATAATAAGTTGCATCCCGAGTTGTGACTAAAACCGAGTGCAAGGATTTCCCATCTATCGTAGTTCACTTACTTGCTGGGGCTGACAGAGAGATCCAACTCGACTGCACGAACAACCGCAGGAGGCTGACCGTAGTAGATGTTCTCGTACAACTCGCTCAAAGGAGGCTGAGGAGCGGCCTTGGCCTTCTCAACTGCTTCATCTACCTGAATCTTGATTTCCTTATCAATAGCCTTGAGCTCATTTGCGGTAGCAGCACCCGACGTGAGAATGCGATTCTTGATGTTCTCAATGCAGTCGCGAGACTCACGGACTTGAGCGACCTCCTCGCGAGAACGGTAGCTGAGACCAGGGTCGGACATAGAGTGACCGTGGTAGCGGTAGGTAGAAGCCTCAACGAAGATAGGGCCCTTGCCGGATCGGCACCATTCAGTAGCGAACTCGAAGCCCTTCTTCACTGCGAGGACATCCATACCATCCACCCAGAGACCAGGGACATAGTCACCACGGGTGTAGAAATCGGTGGATGCAGCGTGGCGAGAGGTTGCAGTACCCATGGCGTAGTTGTTGTTCTCGCAAAGGAAGATGAGAGGGAGCTTCCAGAGAGCAGCCATGTTGGCAGCCTCGAAGACTTGGCCCTGGTTGGCTGCACCGTCACCATACGCAGCAACGCAGATGCCACCGTCGCGTCGGTAAGCGTGAGCCATAGCAAGACCGGCACCAAGGGGAACCTGTGCACCGACGATACCGTTACCGCCGTAGAAGTTATTCTTCTTGTAATACATGTGCATGGAACCACCCTTACCACGCGAGCATCCGGTGACGCGTCCCATAAGCTCAGCGAACATGGACTCAATGGTGTCACCACGAGCGATCTGGTGGCAATGATCACGGTAAGCGGTAATCACGGAGTCAGTCTTCTTCAGATTGGCCTCCATACCGACAACAATAGCCTCCTGACCGTCGTAGAGGTGGCAGAAACCACGGATGAGGCGCTGCTTGTATAGGGTATCGGCGACGATTTCGACACGACGGTAAAGAACCATCTCACGGTAGAACTTGAGGAGCTCATCGCGGGTGGTCTTAACACTCGTGGTGGGAGGCTCGAGCTTGTGGCCCTTGAAGGGGCGCGAGACCTCGAACTCGAAGACCTGAGAGCCCGCGTTGGAGGACATTGCGCGGGCCAGAACGGCAGTCTGCTTGCGAGCTGCAGCGCGAGTAAAGGCTTTAGCGAAACTGTTGAACATGGCCAATCGCTATAACGGGTGACGTTGGGTCCAGTCCCACCTCTAAACAACAAAAGTTGAGCACAAGCGAGCGATGCACGAAAGAGCGAAAGTGAGTCAGGAATTTAGATAAAAAAATTGAGACAAAGCGCAGAGTATAGAACATACTGCTAGGCTCAAACAATATGGCGACTTGCAATAAACCAGTTGTTACAGTTTTTACACGCAAATCATTCGGATATATCACACTACAGCCACCCCAAAATCGAGATTTCACGGCGTTTGGTTGCTTATTTTAACACCCCCGGTTTCAGATCTGGGCTGAGAGGGGACGAGGGGGGGGGGGGGGGGGGAAGGTAGGCAGTTCACGGCTCCGGGGGGGGGGCCAAGGGCGGG